>Ga0315336_1001622_pt1 | contig 41424 bp, 42 predicted proteins | sample ASW5metaG_FD_204512 | JGI IMG/M metagenome (GOLD analysis project Ga0315336, IMG submission 204512) | Ammonia-oxidizing marine archaeal communities from Monterey Bay, California, United States - ASW #5 | ecosystem: Environmental > Aquatic > Marine > Intertidal zone | place: USA: California... | reverse complement strand
CCGAACTCGAAGCGTCGAAAGCATTTACAAAAGAGCTTCTCATCGAGGCCGGCGTGCCCACAGCGGCCTACGGCAAGTTTGACGAAGTTGAACCCGCCAAGAAGTACGCGCGCGAGCTCGGGTTGCCGGTCGTCGTCAAAGCCGACGGATTGGCCGCCGGCAAAGGCGTCGTTATTTGCCAGTCGTTCGATGAGGCCGACCGAGCGCTGGACTCCATGTTGTCGGGCGGAGCATTTGGCGAAGCCGGCGCGAACGTAGTGGTCGAAGAGTTCCTAGAAGGCGAAGAGGCCTCGTTCATTGCGCTCACCGACGGCAAAGACGTGATCCCGCTCGCGCCGTCCCAGGATCACAAGCAGGCTTTCGACGGCGACGAAGGCCCCAATACCGGCGGCATGGGCGCCTACTCACCGGCACCGATCGTTGACGGCGCGATGGCCGACGAAGTTGTATCGACCGTGATTCAACCCACCGTTGATACGCTGCGCGGTCGCGGCATCGACTACCGCGGTGTGTTGTACGCCGGGCTGATGATTAAGGACGGTTGCCCGAAAGTACTCGAATACAACTGTCGTTTCGGCGACCCGGAATGCCAGCCGCTCATGATGCGGCTCGAGGGCAGCCTCGTCGATTTGATCGAGGCGTGTATCGACGGCACTGCCGCGTCCGCGAAGGCCGTGTGGGCGGACGATGCGGCGGTTTGTGTCGTCATGGCCTCGGGCGGCTATCCGGGAACGTATGAGAAGGGGCGTGTCATCACGGGCATAGAAGACGCCGGGGCAATGGACGGGGTCGAAGTATTCCACGCAGGCACGTCTCGCGACGAGAACGGAAACTGGGTGAACACCGGCGGCCGTGTCCTCGGCGTGACCGCGCGGGCGGACACCATTGCCGATGCAACCGGGCGGGCCTACGCTGCAGTCGAGAAGATTACCTGGCAAGGTGTCCACATCCGCCGCGACATCGCGCGCAAAGCGATCTCGTAGGCCACGGCGTCGAGAATATAGAGGGAAGGTGAAGGTTTTATGGCGAAGACACGAAAGGCCAAACCCCGCGTAGCGATCTTGATGGGTAGCACGAGCGACATGGATCAGATGTCGCGCGCTTCGAAGAAGCTCAAGGAGTTCGGTATCGATCACGAGGTCGTGGTCACGTCGGCACACCGCTCGCCCGCCGAGACGGCCGAGTACGCATCGTCGGCGAAACGACGCGGTATCGAAATATTTATCGTCGGTGCCGGACGTGCCGCGCATCTTGCGGGTGCCGTATCCGCACACACGACGCTGCCGGTGCTTGGCGTTCCGCTCGAATCCGGGGCGCTCAAAGGGATGGACGCGCTGCTAGCGACCGTTCAGATGCCGGCTGGTGTTCCTGTGGGCACGTTGGCGATCGGTGGCAGTGGTGCAGAGAATGCGGCCATCTTGGCAGCCCAGATCCTAGCGCTCGGCGACAAGAAAATCGCCGGCAAGCTCGATCGCTTCAAAAAAGCGATGGCCAAGAAGGTGCCGGGCGTGGTCGAACAGGTAGCCGCCGATTGAGTGAAACGGGCGACGACCTTGCTCGTGCCCGAGCCGCTGTTCTCGACGGTCGGGCGATCGTGTATCCGACCGAGACGATCTACGGCATCGGCGTCGATGCGACATCCGAGCAGGCAGTCGAGCGACTTCTTGCGCTCAAGGGGCGCGACAGAAGCAAGGGCATTTCGCTGCTCGTTTCGGGGTCCCAACAGGTCGATGCGCTCGTTGCCGGGCCGCTTGCTCCCGAGGTATTAGGCCTAATGAACGCGTTTTGGCCGGGGCCGTTGACTATTGTCCTGCCGGCGAACGAGCGTGTTTCGCCTGCGCTAGTCGGGCCGTCCGGTGGTGTCGGCCTTCGGTGTTCTGCCGATCCGATGGTGGTGCGCCTTCTTGAAGCGTGCAGTGTTCCGGTGACGTCCACATCTGCAAACCCGAGCGCTCTTCCGCCGGCGACCACGGCCGGCGACGCGCGCGCATACTTCGGTGATCGGGTCGCGTACTACCTCGAGGGTGGAGCGCGGACGGGCGGTGTGCCCTCGAGTGTTATCGAGTTTCTCGATGGGCAATTCTATTTGCGTCGCGAAGGCGCGCTATCTCGCGACGATCTCACGAAGCACGTTGCGCTCAGCGAATAGAGCCCATCGTTCTTTCTCGAAGGACAAAGCGGCAACGATGGCATCAGAGAAGAAAGACACAGCTCACGAGAGCACGGAGAGGACCATGGGCGACCCGATATCAAGACATGGCTTCATACGCTGGGGCGCTACGGGGCTAGGTGTGGCAGCAACTTCGCCGCTATTCGGCGGCGAAGCCGGTGTGACCCAAACGATGGTTCAGGTGGCCGCGCTGGCCATGCCCGAGTTGAAAGTCGAGATAAAGTGCATCGCACGGTTCTAGAGCTACCGCGCGCGCCGATTAATCCGGCGAGCCGCGCGTTCTGCGAGCGTAAGTACGAGTACTACGAGGTGCTGCGCGAGCAGGCACCCGTGTATCGCGGCCGGCTCGCGATCATAAAGTTTCATCTTCTTAGCCGTTACGACGACTGTCTGGCGCTGCTGAAGGACCCGCGCTTCGTCCGCAACCGCACGACGGCGACGGGTGGCGGAAGAATGCCGTTTCCGATGCCGAAGTCGCTGGCGCTTCTCTCCGAGAGCTTGATCGTCGAAGACGATCCGGCGCACCGCCGACTTCGCAATCTGGTGAGCAAAGCGTTCACGCCGCACGCGATCGACCGACTATCCACGCGTATAGAAAGCCTCACCCACGAACTGCTCGACCGTGCCGAGAAGAAGGGCACGGTCGATCTGCAATCGAGCTACTGCCTGCCGATCCCCGTCACGGTAATCTCAGAACTCGTCGGGCTCGACCCGCGCGACATGCCCGAGTTCCAGCGCATCATGAACGTCTTGACGAAAGGCTTTTCGGGCTGGACGCTGTTTCGTTCGTTGTTCTGGGACCTTCGCGGCGCGATCCGGATGATGCGGACCTTGATTGCCAAGAAGCGGACCCATCCCGGCGAAGACATTCTCACCGGCCTGATCCATGCCGAGGAGGAAGGGGACTCGTTGAGTGAGGACGAGCTCCTGAGCTTCGTTTTTCTGCTCGTCGTTGCGGGTTACGAGACGACCGTGCATTTGATCACCAACGGCGTCGTGGCATTGCTCGACCACCCCGAGCAACTCGCACGTCTGCGCGAGCAGCCCGAGCTCATGGGCACGGCGGTCGAAGAGGTCATTCGCTACCGAGGGTCGGTGCAAGGGACCAAGCTGAACTATGCGACAGAGAACGTTCGGCTGCACGGCGTGGAAATTCCGCGGGGTACGGCGGTGATTCCGTTGCTGGGTGCGGCCAATCACGATCCGCGCGCGTTCGAACATCCCGAACGCTTCGACATCGCGCGCTCGCCGAACAAGCACTTGGGGCTCGGGTTCGGCGCGCACTTCTGCCTCGGCGCTCAGCTTGCACGCATGGAAACTAAGATCGCGCTCACGACGCTGCTGGCGCGCTACCCCGATCTACGCCTGGCAGTCGATCGCGATCAGCTGGAACTCGTACACATGCCGTTCTGGCATCGCTATGCGTCTTTGCCGGTAGAATTGCGGTAGGCGCAAGGTCGGTTCAGTTCAGATCCAGCGCATGCGTACGCAGCAGCGCGAGAGGGACGATTTCCAGCGCACGTTGATGCGTGCGCCGCAGGTAGACCTTTGGTGGCGCACCTGCCTCATGCGCCTCGAGCCAGCGTGCGGCGCACAAGCACCAGCAGTTGCCTGTCTCGACGCCGTCGAAGCCGAGCTCCGGCCGAGGCGTGGATAGGTCATTACCTTGGGCGCGGGAGTAGGCCAGGAACTCGTCCGTCGCCTCGATGCACACCGTGTGCGAGCCCACGTCTTGGTCGTTCGTATTGCAGCAACCATCGCGGAAAAACCCCGTCAGGGGGTTGTTGCTGCAAGACTCGAGCTCTTCGCCGAATACGTTCAGGGATGGATCTGCGTTGCTCTCTACCACGGGCGAGTTTTTAGCCGGTATCGGCCCTCGAAGACAGGGCACCGGGCCCAGGGAGCCGAACGCACTGCGGCTGGTTGAGCTTTTTCGCGATCCAGGGTTTATCTGCCTCTCGACGGCGCATTGCGTCGCAAACCGGATCCAACCTAATGAAGAGAGTAGATACCTGAAGTGGCCCGATTCCGACCGTTCCGTGGAATTCGTTATAACCCTGAGAAAGTCGGCAGTTTAGACGCCGTCGTCGCGCCGCCCTACGACGTGATCAGCGCCGCTGAGCGCGATGCCCTGTACGACGCCGGCGAGTACAACGCGACCCGCCTCATTCTGAACCGCGATGGCCATGGCGAGGCCGCCAAGCTTTTTCGCGCCTGGCAAACCGATGGCGCCCTCGAGCCGGACGCCGGCCCGTGTTTTTACCTGTATAGCCAGGATTTCGACGTCGACGGCCCACGCCAGCGTACCGGCGTCATCGGCGCGCTGCATCTCGAGCCGTTCTCAACCGGCGTCGTGCGGCCGCATGAGCGGACATTTTCGCATCACAAGACCGATCGCCTGGCGCTTACCTCGGAAACGAAGGCCAATCTGAGTCCTATTTTCGGCCTGTACTCCAACGCCGACTTTCACCCTGAGCCCGATGACGGTTGGGACTCCCCGGCTGACTTGGACGTCACGTTTTCAGGTGTCCGTTCGCGGCTGTGGGTCGTTCGCAATCCCGCTCGGATCGCAGAGATAAGCGCGGCGGTGGAAGGACGTACCATCTTCATCGCCGACGGCCATCATCGCTATGAGACGGCGCTCAATTATTTCGGCGTTGCGCGACCCGACGGCGAGTTGTTACCGGAAGGCGGTCCAACCGACGAGGAAGAACCGGCTGCCCACGTAATGGCGTTTCTCGGGGCGTTCGAAGATCCGGGGATGCTCATCCTCCCGACGCACCGCCAGGTGGAACGCTCGCGCGGTGCCGACTGGAAGGCCTACACGAAGCTCGTCGAGGAGCAGTTCAAGGTGACGCGGCTGCCGTTCGATGCAGAGGGCCGCAAGCAACTTGAAGACGCACTCGAGCGCTCCACTCCCGAGACCAACGCGTTCGGCCTCGCGATCAAGGGTAGCGACGAGCTACTTCTGATCGAGAAGCCGGCGGCGGTGCGCATCAACGGTGACTCGCCCCTGGCATCGCTGGATGTCACGGTGTTGCACTCCACGTTGATCGACAAGTTGCTCGCGAACGCGGGCGCACCGGAGCCCGAGATCACGTACTCGGCCGATACCGATGAGGTGCTAGACCGGGTTGCCGCCGGAAAATTGGAAGCGGTCTTTGTGATGCGTGCAACGCTCTCGGATCAGCTTGCCGACGCCTGCATGGCCGGCGACCTGATGCCGCAGAAGTCGACATACTTCTTTCCGAAGTTGCTCACCGGGCTGGTGTTCCACACGCTAGAGCGCTGAGCGACGCTAAGCGCTCGCGCCGAGTGCCATAGAATGGCGGTTACATCTCGGTGGGGCCGCCTTCGGCCATCCAGGTCGTGAGCCCGCCCTCGAGATTCTTCGTGTTGTTGTAACCCAGCGACTTGAGCAGCAACATTCCGCTCAGCGAGATCTTACCCACGTTACAGATCGTGATGATCACCGCTTCCTTGTCCTTGGGAAGCGTCTCGTGCTTCTCGCCCTGCTCCTCGAGTTCAGCAAGCGGCAGGTTGATTGCGCCTTCGGCGTGCTCTTCGGCGTACTCCTCGCTGGTTCGTACATCGATCAGGATTGCATCGTCGTCGATCAGGTCGTCGATCTGGCCCATATCGATCACGTCGGGTGAGAGCCGCGCGTTGTCGAGTAGCTGGCGCAGCGTACGATCGGCCGCGGTGTCGCCGCCCGAAGCCACCGCTTCGGTCTCTTTCGGGAACAGATGCGGGAGATGTTTTCGTACGCTCGTCGTGTACTTGAAAATGCTGTCGGGGAAGATGATCACGATGATGTTGCCCGGCTCGTCGGGCACCATCTCGAACGCGCCGGCCAGCGCCATGCCTGAGCTCGGGCCTGCGGTGATGCTTTCTTCCTGATTGAGCCTGGCGCAAAGGTCGAACGCGTCTTTGTTGTCGACTTCGATGGTCCCGTCGTACTCCTCGGGGTGAAACAATTGCGTCTGGCCCAATTGGCGTAGGCTGCGAACGCCGGGGATGTCGTGACCTTCGGCGGGGTGAACACCCAACACCTTGATGTCGTTGCTTTGCTCTTTGAGGAAGCGGCCGGTTCCGGTGATCGTCCCGCAAGTTCCGAGGCCTGCTACGAAGTGCGTGATCTTGCCCTCGGTCTGTTTCCAGACCTCCGGACCGGTGGTGCGGTAGTGCGCATCGGGGTTTGCTTCGTTGATGTACTGGTTGAGCATGTGAACGTCGGGCTTTTCGGAGATGTCCATCGCCAACTGGATCGCGCCCTCGGGCGCTCCCGGAGCAGGACAGAGATCGTCATCGAGTTCGATGACGTCGCAACCGAAGAAGCGCAGTACGTTGCGTTTCTCCGCCGGGATCGCATCGGAAAGCGGCGTGGTGAGCGAATAGCCCTTCGCGTTGGCGATCATCGCCAGACCCATGCCTGTATTTCCCGACGTAGGCTCGACGAGCTTCTTCACATCGCCGAGAAGGCCTTTCTCTTCTGCGTCTCGGACCAAGTTTGAGGCGACTCGATCTTTTACCGCGCCGAACGGGTTGTACCATTCGAGTTTGGCGTAGACCTGGGTGTGCTTGTAGGGCGTTACCCGGTTGAGTCTCACGATGGGAGTAGGGTTGTCTGCGTCGCAGAGGAGCCCCAGCATTGAGTCGTAATTTCTAAGACGATGGTCGTTCATGGATCCAGTACCTTGTGAGCCCGCCGAGCGGGGGGCGTTGTGCTCGATACATATGCCAGCGAATCACTGATGCTAAAAGCGAAGCGTCCGAGTCGTGTGACGTGAGTCGCGGATTCGGCCATACTCGGTGCCTGTCATGCCCCCAGGGTGACATTTTAATCGGTTTTGATGCTGGTTTTCGTACGAATCACCCTATTGTGTTTGCTCTTGTTTGCGGCGGCGTGCCGGTCGGAGCCTCCGGCACCCGAGTCTCCGCAGGCGGCGCATCCGAATCTCGCGAAACATACCGCTGAATTCAAGAAAGAAGTCATCGAAGTAACCGATGGTGTGTACGTCGCGATCGGGTACGGGCTCGCGAACTCGATACTCATCGAAGGCGATGACGGCGTCATCATCGTCGATACGATGGAGAGCGCCCGCGCCGCCGAAGCCGTCAAAGCCGAGTTCGCAAAGATCACCGACAAGCCGGTGCGTGCGATCATATATACGCACAATCATGCGGACCATGTGTTCGGTACGAAGGTGTTTACCAACGCGGCCGACGTGGATATCTACTCGCACGCGACGACGCTCGAGAGGCTCAACCGGGTCCTGCACACACTGAGGCCGACGATCTTCACGCGTAGTATGCGTCAGTTTGGAACGTATTTGTCGGACGCATCTCGTGTGAACTGCGGTGTTGGGCCGAAGCTCGAATTCGATCGGGATACGCAACCCTCGTTGTTGCTGCCCACGCATACGTTCGATGGCAAACGTATGGAGATCACCGTTGCCGGCGTCGATATCGTCCTGGTGCACGCGCCGGGCGAGTCCCCGGACGAGATTTTTGTTTGGCTCCCGGCCAAGAGGGTGCTGCTGCCGGCGGACAACTACTACAAGTCGTTCCCAAACCTCTATGCCATCCGTGGAACGTCGTATCGCGACGTCATGGACTGGGTTCGCAGCCTCGATGCAATGCGTGATCTCCGCCCCGAGTTCCTCATCCCAGCGCATACACGACCCGTTGTCGGAGCAGAACTCATCGGGGCGTTGCTGACCGACTACCGCGACGCGATTCAGTTCGTGCACGATCAGACGATCAGGAACATGAACTTGGGCCTAACGCCCGATGAGATCGTCGAGAGGGTGCGTCTGCCTCGGCATCTGGCGGTCAAACCGCACTTGCAAGAATACTACGGGCGGGTGGATTGGTCCGTGCGTGCGATCTACGTCGGATATCTAGGATGGTTCGGTGGCAACGCTACCGACCTTGGGAATATGTCCCCGAGCGAACACGGCGAACGCCTCGCCGCACTCGCCGGCGGTGTCGATGCGTTGCAGGCGCGCGCCAGTGACGCGTTCGACACGGGGGATCACCAGTGGGCCCTCGTTCTGGCCGACGCGTTGCTCGCGCTGGACTCCAAAGACGAGATCGGACGGACGGTTCGTATCGGTGCCTTGCGCGGGCTGGCCGAAAACATGGTGAGTGCCAACGGGCGCAACTACTATCTGACGCAGGCGCTCGAGGCCGAGGGGGCGATTGCGATAGAGGCGCGGGATCCGGCTGATACCTCGGCCGACCTGCTTCGCATGTTCCCGGTAGGGAATGTCCTCAGATCGCTGCCTGTCTACCTCGATCCGGAAAAGAGCCGTGACACCGACACGGTGATCCAGCTCATTTTTACCGACACCGATGAAACGTACACGCTGCACGTTCGCCGCGGTGTAGCCGAGCTTCGAAACAGGACGGCCGACGACCCGGACATCACGGTGCGCTGCGATTCGTTCGTCTGGAAGCAGATCCTTTCCCGTCAGCGAAACCTTGCAGTGGCCTACGCTACGGGGAAGCTTGCGGTCGACGGCAGCGCCATCGATCTGGCGAACGTACTTCTCATGTTCCGTTCGGGCTGAGCCGGGTCCGAGTGTCTGACTATACGTTGCGCCGAGCGCGCTTCGCTTCTTTGAGCCACCTTTTTTCGCCTAGCTTGAGGTAGTGCGGCAAGTCGTTGTATGCAGATTGCGCTTGCTTGAAGGATTCGGCCGCTGCGGCGGCGTCACCGCCGGCGAGCTCGGCCTCTCCGACCAGCACCCAACCCTCGACACTGGACGTGTTGAGTTTCACCGCGTCGCGGGCCCAATTCAGCGCATCGGCGTGGTCGCCGCTCTCGAGCGCGGTGCGCGCCAGAGCGACCTGTGGCGCCGCGTAGCCGTAGCGAGGATTGATTTCGAGGGCTTGTTTCATGAAGCGCCGGCCTTCGTCGGGGCTGCCCGTCTTTAGGAGGCAGAGCCCGTGGTAGAAATTTGTCTCGGCCGATTCTTCCATGCGCTCGATTGCCTTGCGCATGTGGCCGGCGGCTTCGTCGAACTTGCCGGCGTCGGCAAGAAGTCGGCCGAGATCGTTGTGCGACGCGACGTCGTGGTCGTTGTCGGCTACCGCCTGTTCGAGTTCTGCGATGGCTCCGCGGCGCTTTACGAAGAAGGTTGGGTTGAAGTAGCGACCCGAGTAGCGTGCCTCGCTCATGTAGACGATCGCCACTACGACGACGATCGCGAGGAGCGGGTTCCTCAAGAAGAAATTGACGATATAGAAAAGAAAAAATGTGCGCACGACGGCGCAATCACCCGACTACTCGACGTCTTCACCGAAGTGCGCGCGAGCAATGCGTTCTTTGAGATACTCGAGCGTGCCGAGGTCTTCGATGATGTCGCCGCCGGTATCGTAGAAAAAGATTTCGCCGTCTTTGTTTCGGCCCACAGCGACGAGCCATTCCAGTTCGTCGCGATCCTCGAGCATGTAGTTGATGGCTTGCGATACGCCTTTGCCAGGTATGATCGTGATCTTGGTTCGGGGACCCAATTTGCCGCTGACGGCTGTGGACTTCTTCTTCATGCAGAGACTCCAAGTACGATTATACTGGAACGATAAGAAGCAGTCTGCATCAAGTCAACTCGGTGCGACACACGGTTTCTACGTGAAAAGTATGAGGAAACAGATCGACCGGCATGGCATCTGTCAATGCGTAGCCTTGCTTGGCCAAAACCGCGAGATCACGTGCCAACGTGGTCGGATTGCATGAAACATACACCAAAACGGGGGCGCCGATCTTCGCGATTGCGGCCGCGTTCGCGCGTAGACCACTGCGCGGCGGGTTTACCAGCACTCGGTCGTAGTTTGCACTAGCTGCGGTGGAGAGAAAATCTTCAACCGTTCGCTTCTCGAATCGGACGTTCGTCAGACCTGCGCGCGTCGCAGATTCTTGGCCGGCTTCGACCGACGGCCCGTCGCTCTCAATTGCCAGTACACGCTGCGCTTCACGGGCCAGCCCGATGGTGAAATTGCCCGCGCCGGCGTAGAGATCCAACAACCGCCCGCCCGCCATTGGCGCTAGCGCGTTTTCTACACGCTCGACGAGTGCGCGGTTCGCACCGGAATTCACCTGGCCGAAGCTCGCGCCGCGTGTCGCAATTGTGGCATCACCGGCCCCGATGCGGTGGACGCGTTTCGTGTTGCCCCATTCGCGGCGCCATCCTCGTCCCCACATGACTACACCGCGAATCGAGGAGTTGGGGTCGCCGAGAACTGCCTTCACCCGATAGGCGTCGGATTTGCGCAATCGCCCTTCGCAGTTGAGCGCAACGACGATGCCCGACTGAGTGCCTCGCTCAGCGATCTCCACGCGCATGGGCCGTGTCGCGAGGCCGGCGGTGAACTCCTGAACCTCATCGAGCGCTTTACGGACTCGGTCTTCACCGATCAGGCAGTCGGAAACCGGTACGAGTTTGTGGGTGCGTGCGCTGTAGAACCCGAGCTTGCCCTGCTCGAAGCGTAGCTTGAGGCGATTGCGGTAGCCCAGTGTTTTCGGCGAAGGCGCGACGGCTCCGACCGGCGGGTCTTTGAAACCGCCGATCCTTTGCAGGGCATCGACGACATTGCGGTGCTTGGCCGCGAGCTGCGCGTCGTAGTCGATGTGTTGCCACGGACATCCACCGCAACTATCGACGATGGGGCAGGGTGGCACGACCCGACTCGCGCCGGCCTCGATGATCTCATCGATCTCCGCTTCGAGGTAACTCCCGTGGTCTTGCGTAATCGTCGCTCGCAGTTTGTCGCCGGGCGCGCTCCCCCTAACAAATACTACCTTGCCGTCGGCGCGAGCAATGCCCGCCCGTCCATAGGCAAGACTCTCAATCTCCAGCTCCAATGTACCGGCCTCTTCCATAACAGGCGCCGAGACTCCCCACCCCCCGCCCCCGTTGCAAACGCGTAGACCCCGCCCAAAAAAGGACACCGTCTTGACTTGCATCACAGCGCCCACGTAATTTAGCGCTGTGTCTCGGCTCAGAGTCTTAGGCTCGAGCGATGCCTTCAACGCAGGGGGAGCTCTCCACAGCGCCTACCTGCTCGAAGGCCCCTCCAAGTCGATGCTTCTTGAATGCGGCCCGAGTGTGCTGGCCGGCATGAAGCGGGCCAAGCTCGATACGCTCGTGATCGACTCGGTTCTTGTCTCTCATCTACACGGCGACCACTTCGGCGGAATCTCATACCTGTTCATGGAGTATACGTTCGCCGCCCCGCGTACCCATCCTTTGATCTTGGCCGGACCTCCCGGTCTTGAAGAGCGGGCGGTCGGTGTGCACAAGGCGCTCTATAGCGAGAAGATCTTTCGCAAGCTTACCTTCGATGTCGAGTACGTCGAGATCCGGCCCGGCGATTCTCTCACCTTGGCCGACAACAAAATCGAAGCGTTTGAAGTGCCGCATAGCGCCGAGCCGTTTTCTCTCGGATACCACGTCGCAACGCCCGACGGTCAATCGATGCTGTTCTCCGGGGACTCTGCTTGGACCGAAGCCTTTGTCGAGAAGTCCCGTGACGTCGATCTATTTCTGTGCGAGTGCTGCACACTGGAACCGGCGACGCCGGTTCACATCAACTACCGCGAACTGTTGCAGCAACGCGCTCGACTCGGCTGCAAAAAACTCCTTCTTACGCATCTGGGCGCTGATATGCGCGAGGCGTCCGAGTTGGAATTCGATCTTGCGGAAGACGGCATGACCGTCGAACTTGCCTAATTTCGCCGCAAAGGCGTTTCGCGCGTAAAGCCCAGTCGCGCTACTAGCGCGCGTTAAGAAAGCCCGTGCAAGCACTCGATCAAGTTCTTCGTGATGCTGTGTGTTGCACCCCAGATGGCGTGGGACCCCGCGGTGATCACGTCGACGGGAAACGTGGCGCCGCGCCACTCCCGGTCCGCTACGCCTTGGTGTTCCGGTTTTTGCAGGGCGCCGAGCGAAACCGTGAACAGTTCGCTGACCTCGTGCGGGTTGGTCGTGAACTCGTACGCGGCCGGCAAGAGTCCGACGAACGGGGTAATGACAAAGTCGGTTGCCATCGTGTAAACGTCGTCCAGGCGACCGAGTATCTCGACATCGCCGCGGCGCAGTCCGATCTCTTCCTCAGCCTCACGTAGCGCGGTTGTCATGAGCGAATCATCGCTCGGTGCCTGCTTGCCGCCCGGAAATGAAACCTGGCCTTTGTGATTCGGCAGATGCTCGCTACGCAGCGTGTAGACAACCTCGTAGTCGTCGTCGCCCGGAATCATGGCCAGCAGCACCGCGCACGGTTTTGAAGACGAAGCATCGAGAACGGTTGGCTCGCGCTGCTCGAGATAGCGTGCCAGTCGGGTGGGCAGGGACATCCCTCCATACTGGGTGCCGGGCGGTTCGCAAACAAATGGCGGCGACTCTCAGTGTGATTTTTTGTCTGATTGGGGCTAGCTTTGCCGCGTGGCTCCGCAGCAGAAAGACGTCATCGTCGTTCACTATAACGAGATAGCACTGAAACTTGGTCATCGCGCCATGTTTCAAAGCCGCTTGGTCGAAAACATGCGTCGCCGCCTGGTCGACATGCGCGGCGCGAAGGTGCGCACGCTGCAGGGCCGCTTGCTCGTCACCGTAGGTGAAGCCGATCTCGATGAAATCGTTCGCCGGCTGGTCGTCGTTCCGGGTGTAGCCAACGTGATCCCGGCGCGCGAGGTCGAGATCAGCATGGAGGCTCTTGAAGCCGAGATCGACCGACTGTTGGAGGGCTGGCGGCCGAGTGGGACGTTTAGGGTGGCGGTTAAGCGCTCCGAGAAACGCTTTCCAATGAAGTCGCCTGAAATAGGTGGCGCGCTTGGCGCACGTATCGTTGCTGCAACGGGTGCTCCCGTAGATCTGAAACGCGCCGACGAAGTCGTCCACGTCGAGATTACGCAAGATGGCATCTTTGTCGGGTTGGGGAAGATTCCGGCTTGCGGGGGGCTTCCGGTGGGAACCGGTGGGCGCGTGCTGCTCCTCTTGTCGGGCGGCATCGATTCTCCGGTGGCCGGCTTGCGCATGATGCGCCGCGGTTGCCGCATAGACAGCCTACATTTTCATAGCGTCCCCTACTTGAACCGTACGAGTCAGGACAAGGCGCGGGTTCTTGCATCGATGCTCGCGCGTGGGCAAGGGCCCACCAAAGTATCGATGGTCGCGTTCGGTGATATCCAGTCTGCGATCGTGAGCGCGGTGCCACGCCCCCTACGCGTCGTTTTGTATCGACGTATGATGATGCGCATCGCCAGTGAACTCGCGCAGCGAGATCGGCTCCACGCTCTGGTGACGGGAGAAAGTCTTGGCCAAGTCGCGTCGCAAACTCTGCCCAACCTATCGGTGATCGAAGACGCTGCTACGATTCCGGTGTTGCGCCCGTTGGTCGGTATGGAGAAGCGAGAGATTTCCGACTATGCGCAACGCTACGAGACGTTCGCGGTGTCGATTGTTCCTGACGAAGACTGCTGCACGTTGTTCGTTCCGAAGCACCCCGCAACCGCCGCGAAGATGGCGGAAGTCGAGGCTGCAGAAGCATTGCTCGATATCGATGAAATGGTTGGCCAAGCCGTAGCCGCACGCGAACTCGAGACCATCGAGGCGGATTGGAGCGGTGGTCCCGAGGAACTGGCGGCGGCGATCTAGCCTGGCCGACGATCTAGTCTGTCTGATCAGATTGATCGCACTCGTCGGAGTTGGCGTCGGCGATCTTCCACAGGCGCGCGATGGCCGTTTCGAGTTCTTCTGCACTGACCCGCGCAGGGCGGTTGTCCTCTGTGTCGGACCCCTTCGCGCGCATGCGCAGCCGACGTCGCTCGGGCTCGTTGGTTTCGACCTTGCCCACTACCAGAAATATCTCTGTGATGACCTCACGCTCCATCCATTTGTTGAGACGATCGCAGAGGTCGCGCCTGAGCATTGTCAGCTCTTGCATCCAGCCGGCGTTTCGAACGGCTACTACCAAGCGACTTCTGACAAGTTTTTGCGGTTGGGCGTTGCGGGCAATGGCTGGTCCCACGACTTCGTCCCAGGCCTGCCAGATGCGGTAGTCGTCGAGCGAGCGATCCAGGCCAAAACGGGAAACGATGTCGCCGAGTATTCCCTTTAATGGAATAGGGTGGCGAGCGTCGGGTCTATTCGCCTGTTTGGGTCTGAAGTTGCGCTTGGCCACGGTGTTGAGCCACTCATATGCGTGATGTGAACGGCTGGCCAGCCGTTTACGCGAACAATGGCGTAGGCCGGCGAATTTCGTCGACCTTGCCTCCATTATACCATAGACTTTCGCTATTGTTTCGCCTACTATCTCTCCGAAAAGAAAAAATGCTCTCTTGTGGCGCAACTGCGGCAATACACAATATGTTGTGGTATAACTCTAAATTGCGCACAAGATAGGGCAGTTCTTGTGCGCAGTTCTCGTGGCCTCGGTTGGGAGACACGTTAAGTTGGCTGGGTTGGCAATGATTCCGGGTGGGTATGGGCGTGATCGGCCCAGTTTCTGGAAACTTGCCACCGCACGGCCGGCACAAGTGCGAAATAGCGTGATATCACGCTATTTCGAACCAGCCGACGAGCAACACGGGGGCGGCAGTCGCGGGGCGACCGCCACTCACTGCTAGTACAACTTAACGGAACCGGCGGAGCGTGCTGTGCGTTTAGCCGGGGGGACGCACCCGTCAGAAATTGCGGTGTGGAAGCGGAGGTAGAGAATGGAAGATCGAGTAGCACGGGCAACCGAAGAGTCGCAGGAACGCAGCGAAAAGAAGGCTGAGGGCACGGGCCCGTGTCTTTCGTTTACGCGGCGACTATCAAAACCCGGGACCGATCCGTTCTCGACTGTCGAGTGGGAGAAGCGCGACGCTGTCATACAGGGAGAAGGCGGCAAGTCGGTATTCGAGCAGCGCGGCGTCGAGTTTCCGGTAACGTGGTCACAATTGGCGACGAACGTCGTCACTTCTAAGTATTTTCGTGGTCAGTTGGGCACACCTAAGCGCGAAACCAGCGTCAGGCAGCTCATAGGCCGCGTCGTAACGACGATCGTCGGCTGGGGCGAAGCGCAGGGATATTTCTCGGTTGACGAAGATCGTGACGTGTTCCGCGACGAACTCACCCATCTGCTTCTCGAACAGCAGGCCTGTTTCAACAGTCCGGTCTGGTTCAATGTCGGCGTCGAAGCGCGCCCCCAGTGTTCGGCTTGTTTCATCCTTTCAGTCGAAGACACGATGGACTCGATCCTGCACTGGTACCGAAAGGAGGGCGTAATCTTCAAAGGCGGGTCGGGCTCCGGCGTGAACCTGTCGAACATTCGTTCCTCTCGCGAGTCGCTGGCCGGCGGCGGGACGGCATCCGGGCCCGTGTCGTTCATGAAGGCCGCAGATGCATCGGCCGGTGTGATCAAGTCCGGTGGCAAGACGCGCCGCGCCGCCAAGATGGTCGTGCTCAATGTCGACCACCCCGATATCGAGGAGTTCATCGGCTGCAAGACGGCCGAAGAGAAGAAGGCCTGGGCATTGATCGATGCCGGTTACGATTCTGCTATCGACGGCGAGGCGTATACGTCTATTTTCTTCCAGAACGCGAATAATTCCGTACGCGTTACCGACGGCTTCATGAAAGCGGTCGTCGAAGACGACGACTGGTACACGCGCAGTGTAAAAGACGGCCGTCCGATGGCTTCGATGAAGGCTCGCGATCTGATGAAACAGATCGCCGAGGCAGCCCACTTCTGCGGCGATCCTGGACTGCAGTTCGATACGACGATCAACGACTGGCACACCTGTCCGAACACCGGGCGTATCAACGCGTCAAATCCTTGCAGCGAGTACATGCATCTTGATGATTCGGCGTGCAATCTGGCGTCGTTGAATTTGATGAAGTTTTCGCTAGAGGGCGGCAAGTTTGATGTCGAGGGCTTTCGTCATGCCGTTGATCTGCTCATCACGGCGCAAGACATCCTGATCGACAACTCGAGCTACCCGACGCCCGAGATCACCAAGACGGCGCGCGCGTACCGCCAGCTCGGTCTAGGTTACGCGAACTTGGGCGCACTACTGATGTCGCAAGGTGTGGCATACGATTCCGATGCCGGCCGTGCCTACTCGGCAGCGGTTACGTCGCTCATGACCGGTGAGGCCTACCTGCAGTCGAGCCGCGTGTCGGGCCATATGGGTCCGTACGACGGTTATGAGAAGAATTCTGAGCCGCAGCTCGCCGTGATCGACAAGCATCGTCACAAGACACGCGAGATCGAATCGGCTTACGTGCCGCTCGACCTGCTATCGGCGAGTCGCGACGTTTGGGACGCGGCGGTCACCAACAGCCAGAAGCACGGGGTGCGAAACTCGCAGGTTTCCGTGTTGGCTCCGACTGGAACGATCGCGTTCATGATGGACTGCGATACGACCGGCATCGAGCCGGACATCGCGTTGGTCAAGTACAAGAAGCTCGTCGGTGGCGGTATGCTCAAGTTCGTCAACCAGACCGTGCCGGAGGCGCTGGCGAAGCTGGGTTACGACAAGCGCGAGCAGCAGGACATCCTCGAGTACATCGACGAAGAAGAAATGATCGAGGGTGCGCCAGGGCTCTCCGAAGACCATCTCAACATCTTCGACTGTGCTTTCAAGCCTCGGAACGGCAGCCGCAGCATCGCGTCCATGGGGCACGTCCGCATGATGGGAGCGGTACAGCCGTTTATCTCCGGCGCGATTTCGAAGACCGTGAACCTTCCCACTGAGGCCACAGTCTCCGATATCGAAGAGACGTACATCGAATCGTGGAAGCTGGGGCTCAAGGCGGTTGCGGTGTATCGCGACGGTTGTAAGCGAACTCAGCCTCTCAATACTTCGTCGACCCAAGACGAGGCACAATCAGCAGCAGCGGGTACCGAGGTTGCTGCTCAGCCGGTACGACGACGACTTCCCTCGGAGTGTTCGTCGTACCGGCACAAATTCGAGATCGCAGGGCACGAGGGCTACATCCACGTTGGCTTCTACGAAGACGGCAAGCCCGGCGAGATCTTCATCAAAATGGCGAAAGAGGGCAGTACCATATCCGGTCTGATGGATACGGTGGCGACGCTTACGTCGCTCTCGTTACAGTACGGTGTCCCTCTCGAAGCGTTGGTGAGGAAGTTCGAGCATGTGCGCTTCGAGCCGTCGGGCTTCACGAAGAATCCGGACATCCCGGTTGCCAAATCGCTTACCGACTACATCTTCCGATTCCTCGGGACGCGTTTCGGTGACGGACGTGGCGCGGCCTTCGTTCACAACGAGTTCGCGCGCGCAGCGACAAGCGAGAGCACTCCTGCCCAGCAGTCGCCTACGGCGCCGGACGGCGGATCGGCGTCATCGGTAGAGTTCATTCTGCCGGAGTCCGACGCACCATCGTGTGCGGATTGTGGTTCGATCATGGTCCGAAACGGCACCTGCTATAAGTGCCTCAACTGTGGCGCGACCAGCGGCTGCTCCTGAGTAGGCAATAGGAACGATGATGAAGGGGGAAGGCATGGGCCTTCCCCCTTTCTCGTTTCGGATTGAGATAGCGGCCTCGATCGCTGCCCGCAACGCTGTCGGCGGTCCGCTAGCGAAGCCGATCGGTGCTCCGCGGTCTGAATACGTAGACGATCTCGTCTTCGTCGACCATGCCGAGATTTACCCGTGCCGTCTCGGCCAGTATTTCATCGGAACTTCGAAGGCCGCTTAGTCTGATCCGTAGATCGCTGTTTCGCTCAACCCGCTTGCGAACCGCAACAGACCGTTCGGCGAACGTGGTACGCAATTCGAGGAAGCGCGGTATGCCCTGATCGCCGAACAGGATTCCATAGAGCAACGCCACTGCCATCGTCGATAGCAGACCGAGTAGCATCTTGCGCTGCCTCAAACTGTCTCGTTGCCCCGGAGGCATGAATCCGAAAGGATACCGCGCTTGGAACACGATCGGCAAGTGGCGGAAGCACCGAGGTAGGCTACCGATGAGAATCGAACATGTGCATGCCCGCGAAGTACTCGACTCGCGAGGCAATCCGACTGTTGAGGTGGAGGTTGGCGTCCGCGGCGGTGCCATGGGACGCGCTATCGTCCCTTCAGGCGCGTCCACCGGTGTCCACGAAGCGTTGGAGCTACGCGACACGAATAGTGCCCGTTATGGCGGCAAGGGCGTGCGCAAGGCGGTCAGGAACGTCAATGACCGTATCGCCCCAGAGTTGCTGGGCGAAGATGTACGCCGCCAAGCGGATCTCGATGCGGTTATGCTCGATTTGGACGGTACGCCGAACAAAGCGAAATTGGGCGCGAATGCTATTTTGGGCGTTTCGCTCGCAATCGCCCATGCGGCGGCCGACCACGGCAAGATGCCGCTTTACCGTTTAGTTGGTGGGCCCCGAGCCCGCACGCTGCCGGTTCCGCTGATGAACATTATCAACGGCGGTGCCCACGCCGACAACAAGCTCGATTTTCAGGAGTTCATGATCGTTCCTCACGGTCGCCCGTCGTTCAGTGAGGCGCTGCGGGCCGGAACGGAGGTCTTTCACGCCCTCAAAGCGGTGCTCAAGGCCGAGAAAATGTCGACCAACGTCGGTGACGAGGGCGGGTTCGCGCCCGGGCTGCGCAGCAACGACGAGGCCATCAAGGCCATCCTCAAGGCCATCAACAACGCCGGCTATAAAGCCGGAACCCAAATCTCTCTTGCGCTCGATTGCGCGTCCAGCGAGTTCTACGACAAGGGTAAGTATCGGTTCGTCAAGTCGGGCGGCGGTGCGCAAACCTCTGCACAGATGGTTCGGCTCTACGAGCGATTGGTGAAACGGTATCCTATCGTTTCGATCGAAGACGGCTTGGATGAGGACGACTGGGAAGGTTGGGAGAAGCTCACCGCACGCATCGGAAAGTTGGTACAACTGGTCGGCGACGACTTGTTTGTAACCAATCCCGAACGCTTGCAGCGTGGCATCAGCACCGGTGTGGCGAATTCGATATTGGTGAAGGTAAACCAGATCGGCTCGTTGACCGAAACGCTTCAAGCCGTCCGCATGGCGCACAAAGCGGGCTATACGACTGTGATATCGCATCGCTCGGGCGAAACAGAGGATACCACGATCGCGGATCTCGCGGTGGCTGTGAACGCCGGCCAGATCAAAACCGGTTCACTGTCGCGTGGCGAGCGTACCGCGAAGTACAATCGCTTGCTGAGAATCGAAGAAGAACTCGGCAAGCGTGCGCTGTATCCGAAGCGCCGTGCCTTGCGCGCTCGTTAAACGAGCGACTACGGCTGATTGGCGAAACGTTAGTCAGAACGATAGGCCGCACGTTCGGCAGAACGATAGGAAAGACCCGTGGAAGCGGTACTCGATTTTATTGCTGACGATGGCCTGAAGCTTGTTATTGCCGTTTTCTTGGGCGGCGTGATCGGTTTTGAACGCGAGCTGCTCGGCAAACCGGCCGGATTACGCACCAACATGCTCATTGCGTTGGGTTCCACGGTTCTGACGCTGACATCGATCCATTTGGCGGGACCACTCGGCGATCAGGGTCGCATCGCCGCCCAAATCGTGTCCGGCGTGGGCTTCATTGGAGCCGGAACCATCATTCAGGCGCGCGGAGCTATCGTCGGACTGACCTCGGCAGCGACAATCTGGGCGGTTGCCGCGATCGGGATCGCGATTGGTGCCGATATGTTGCCTCTAGCAGTCGGCGCTACGGCGCTAATCTTCTTATGTCTCACGACGTTGCGGCGCATTGAGTACTTCAGCTACGGGCGCCGCGAACTGGTCACCTTTCGCGTTCAATTGAGCGTAGGAGCGGGCGTTGCCGAGGTTCAGGACTTGTTTGTGGAGGCAGGAACGCTCGTTGAACGCTCATCGTTGCGCAAAACGGAGCGAGGATGGGAATGTACCGTCACCTGCAACGCCGATCCGGGTGTTGCAAGGCAACTTTTGGTTGATCTAACCGCTCGAGATGATGTCGAGCAGGCAACTTTCGATGAGTGATGCGTCGTGCATACGTTTCGATCTGCGTCGAATGTGGAAACGATCGCGATGCACGCGCGATACGACGAAGCGCATTCCAGACAAGAATTCAAGTTTAAGCGCACGTAGTTGTTGACTCTCTTATGATCGACTTAGTATAATTTTATTTATTGGACAACCTACTTCTCTTCTCTGTTCAATCTGATTGCTAGGGACACGGATGGTGAGTGTGGAAGGAAGCTGAAGGAGGAGGCAAGAACATGGCAGTAAGAAGAAAGAAGAAAGCTACTAAACGTAAAGCCACTAAGCGTAAGGCCACTAAGCGCAAGGCTACTAAGCGTAAGGCCACTAAGAAGAAGGCAACTAAGCGCAAAGCCACTAAGAAGAAGGCCAAGCGTAAAGCTACCAAGAAGAAAGCTACTAGGAAGAAAGCCAAGCGCAAAGCTACTAAGAAGAAAGCCAGGCGCAAAGCTACTAAGAAGAAAGCTACTAAGAAGAAAGCCAAGCGCAAAGCTACTAAGAAGAAAGCCAAGCGCAAAGCTACTAAGAAAAAAGCTACTAGGAAGAAAGCAAAGCGGAAAGTCCGTAGGAAGAAGCGGTAACAATTCTTTCCGTAGTCCGGTCTGCCTAGATGGCAGGCCGGGCTCACTCACCTTCTTCGTCCAAAGCAAGTTCAGTTCCGCAAAGAGGCCTCTCGGTTATCCGGGAGGCCTCTTTTTCGTTTATTTACGCGTATTTAGCCGCGTTTGTTCTGTTGACATAAGCTGTGCCGCTACGTAGTTTTCTGCGCAATCGGCGGGAAGTCCCGCCTACCGTGATGAAGGCCGTCGTTTGATGACACAGCAACTCACCTCCGTTGCCGACGTATTCGATGTGTTGTCGACTTGGTTCGACCCGGATGCCGCCACAGGGCTTTCGGCGACCTACCAGTTCGATCTCGTCGGGGACGCCGGCGGAACCTACCACGTGTCCGTCGACGACGGGCAGTGCGAGGTTGGCATCGGCGCGGCCGAACGCCCCAACATCACCATCACGATGACGGCGTCAGATTATCTCGACATGATAAACGGCCTGCTCAATCCGCAGGTGGCGTTGTTGGGGGGCAAGCTCAAGATCAAGGGTGATATGGGCTTGGCGGTGAAGATGCAGGAATTGTTTCCGGCTAACTAGTCGTTTCCGCCGGACTCACCCGATGAGTCGAGAATCGTGTGGATGCCGCACTCGCGCTTGCCGGAACCGGCCCATCTACCAGATCTTTCATCGCCGTCGGTCGGAAGCGCCGTGCACGGCTCGCAACCGATCGACGAGTATCCTTTCTCGAAAAGAGGGTTCAGCGGCAGATTGTGCGCATTTAGATAACGGAACGTATCTTTGGCAGTCCATGCTGCTAGCGGGTTGATCTTGACGATGGGACCCTGCATGTCGACGAAACCAATTTCGGTTCGTTCGGCCGTTTGATCGCGGCGCCGGCCGTTGAGCCATGCTTTTACGCCCTTGAGGGCCGCCAGCAACGGGTCTACTTTATTGATTTTGCAGCACAAGTCGGGATCACGCCGATTTAGGTCAGCGCCGTACTTCGCCTTGAAGTCGTCGAACGATACTTTCGATTCAATGACTTTGAGGTTCAGGCCCAATAGATTCGTGATCTGATCGCGATACTCGAGCACTTCCTTGAAGTGAAAGCGCGTATCGATGAACACGACAGGAATATCAGGCCTTATTGACCGCAGCATGTGGGCGATAACGACGCCTTCATGCTGGAAAGAGCAGGTCAGAATGATGTCGGTCGGGAACCTGGTGGCCGCCCAACCAAGGATCTGCTCGGGCGACGCGGTTTCAAACCGCTCGTTCAGCTCTGCGAGTTCTTCGCGGTCAATGGCAGGAGAGGGGCTCACAGACATAGTCTAACCGCTAACACGCCGAGTCGGGCGTCGCAAATTCACAACCCTGCACGATGTTGGCGATTAATCGTTCTAATTCGCATACATGGCTGTTTTTGCACCACCCATCTGCGCATGGATTGCGGCGTTTGCGCTACGCTACGTCTAGGTCCCTACGGGGGACGTCGCGCGTCAAGACTTCTTCGTCTTCGCCCATATCGACCCTGTTCATGCGCTCGAGTCCCTCTCGTACCTCGCGGCGCGTCATGAGAATTCCATAGCTTTGTAGGATGGCCTTGACGACGTCGTAGTGGGTTTCGATCGATTTGGTGACCGAAGCGTAGCCGTGGCGGCCTGCTTTGGGACCGTCCCAGAAGGCCAGAGGGTTCATTTCGAAGAAGGCGGTGTCGGTTTCGGTCGGCTCGATGACGATGATGTCGCCGTTGAAGTTCGGATCGTCCTGATACTCGCGCAGACCGTACTGCAGGCGCGAATGCAGCAGCGTCCGGAAGACCTGATTGAGGACCGTCATGATTCCCTTATCGGCCAGCCTAGTTCCTTCTGTAACGAACTCGCCGCGCTCGGGAACGTAGCGATGAGTGACCCGGTTCGAGAACGGGCGGAACGGGTTGTAGCAGATGATGAGATCCGCATCGTGTTCGATTGCCACATCGATGCTGGCGGTGCGGCGTACGCCGCCGTCGACGTAATCGATCTCGTTGATACGCGCCGGTTTGTAGAACCCGGGTAGCGCTGTCGATGCTTGAACGGCTTCGGATACCGTCAGCGAGCAGTCCTCATCGTGCCCGAACACGACGCGCTCGGCCGTGTCGAGATTCATCGCCGTGATGTAGAGCTCTTTGCCTGTATGCCGGAAAAAACTACGAAAATCGTTAGGAAAGCCGTTGTTCTCGAGGTTCTTGCGCAGATAGGCCTCGATCGTTGCGTTGTCGAATATGCCTGCCGGCAAGTAGTAGTGCGGCATGGGGAACCGGCGCGTGAGGATGGCATCTACGAAGGGGGCGGCGACATCCTGCAACCTAGCGAGCGTTGGTTCGGCTCGGAAGTTGGCCAGTGCAGGTTTCGCGTCATTGACGATCGACGGTAAGTCGGAAGCGACGTCGACTACGATTCCGGGCATGTAGGTCATGAGGTCGAGCAGATAGTCGACCGGCTTCGAGATCATATCGTCGGTGTTTAAATGGTAGAAATCGCTCGCGCGGAAGCGGCTGAACCGCAGCGAACTTCCTTCGAGCGCACGCAGCATCTCCGTAGGCGCGACACCGGCCGCCAGCGGTGACCCGAGCAGGGCGCCCGCGCTCAGCCCGACGTAGAGGTCGAAGTCGGTGACCTTGCGGTTGATAAGGAAATCGTCGAGCGCCTTGAGTCCGCCGAGCTTGAAAGCGCCGCCGGTCAGCGCGCCGCCGGCCAGCACCAGCGCGACCTTGGCGTCACGCTTGCGCGTGCCCAGGTCGCTCTTTTGAATAATGGTGATCCCCACGACGTTCCCCCACTGCCAGGTTGCTCCCCCGAAGCGTCCCCCAGAATAGCGCACTGCGTTGTTGCGAGTCTAGGTCTCCGAGCGAAGTCTCCGCTCGGCGGCTTTCAGCTCTTCAGGCGTACCGACCGTCAGCCATGGGCCGGTGAAGGGATAGCCGTATAACGGCCGCCCCGCCATCAGCATGTCGGGATAGGTGACCTGCGTGATCGAGAAAGGGCCGGTTTTCGGCATGTACGAAAAAATCTCGGGATCGATGACCTGAACGCCCGTATACATATATGGCTCGAGTGTTTCGCCGGCACCGGGGCGTTGGGTATCGAGAAATGCGCCGACTCGGTTGTCGCCTTCGAGTTGGACGAGGCCGAATTTCTCCATCTCAGGGTCTTTGCGCAGCACCAGGGTGACCGACGCCTTGCGCTTACGGTGGGCCGCGAGCACCGGGCCTAGGTCTATGTCGATGATCGTGTCGGAGTTCAGCGTCACGAACGGGGCGCCTTCGAGTAGGGCCTGGGCGTCACGGATCCCTCCGCCGCTTCCTTGTAACGTCATCTCTTCGCTGTAGGAGACGCGAACGCCGAGCTGCGAACCATCGCCCAAATGCTCGCGGATCTGGTCGCCTAGATGATGCAGATTGATGATGACGTCGGTGAGACCGGCCTTTCGGCACGTGTCGATGGCATAGTCGATCAAACAGCGGCCCGCTACCCGCACCAGCGGTTTCGGCGTGTTCTCCGTGAGCGGCCTCAGTCTCTCGCCCCGCCCTGCGGCCAGTATCATCGCGCGTGTGACGTCCACCTTACTCAGCCGCCTTTCACATTGTCGGCTACGATGGCCGCCGTCGCCGACATCTCAGGCAGTCGGGCAATGACACGGCGCGCAGTAGAAAGCTCGGCAGGCAGGAAGCGGAAGTAATCGGTTTTCCCTTTGACGTCTGCAAGGAAGTTGAAACGGCCAATGACTTTGAGTGCGCGTTGCAGCACGCACAGTGCATAGTCGCGCTCTAGTGCGGCGACGTCGCTATACGGCGACTCGTCGCAGTACGTGGCGAGTGCGGCGGTGTATCGCGCGAGGAGCCGAGATTCCCGCTCTGGGTCGATGAACTCGGGCGTCGAGCGATCTGTGAGCAACGACGCGACGTCATAGAGGTGTGGACCGAGCAAGGCGTCTTGGAAGTCGATCACGCGAATGGCGCCGCCCGGCTGCACGTGGACGTTCCAGGCGTGGTAATCCCGATGACAAAAAACTCTGGGCAGCGCGCCCAGAGTTTCGGCTGCACGTGCCAGCTCGGACCGACATTCTGGCAGCGCCGGGTGGTTTCGGTCGGTGACGCCGTATTCGAGGAAGTGCTCGAATTCCCAGCCGAATAGTCGCTGGTCGAAGGCCTGAACGAAGGCGTAACAGCCGCTCCCGTCGTCGACGGCGCGGGTCTGGATCCGGGCGATCGTGTCCAGCGCCCGGGCAAACAGCGCTTCGCCGTCCCCGCGTTGGGCGGCATCCCACAGCGGTACATCGCCGACGTCCTCGAGAACCAGGACCGTTGAATCGGCCGCTGCAGCATAGATTCTGGGCAGGGCGTCGGTGTGGCGGCTGAGGAATCGGGCAACATTCAAGAAGGGGAGCTCTTCGGGCCCTTTCTCGCCGAATACGCCCAACTCGTCTGATGACATGGCGATAGAGACGTCCTCCATGAGCATCACAATCAATGAATCCGGCAACTTGAGGTCGTTGGCTGCACCGCTACGTTCGAGCGTTGCGCGCAGGTAGCGTCGCGATGAGGCGTCGCCTGCGACCGGTCCGAGAGCGCTGATACGTGCTCCAGGCCAGTTCTCGGCGATGGCTATGTCCAATACTTCGGCCGCTCGCGAGCGGTCAGCCGAGGTGGGCGCGTTGGAACCGACCATCTTGGCCTGTTCATAGCCGCGCCAGGATGGGGCGGCAAGGCGGTTGCGCTCGGCTATTTTGCCGTAACTTCTTTGACTTGTACTCGCGTACTGGAAATAAGTTTGCGCTCGCGGAGTCGCATATTGTGGCCCCGAACGAGTGATCGGAGTGTTCTATGCTCCTGCGGTCTGCTCGATGTCGGACTACATTCCCGTTGCCCTAACATTCCTCTTTGCAGCCGTCATTGTCGGTGTGATGGTTTCGCTCAACCGTTTTTTGGGCCCGCGCCCTGATCGCAGCGCGATCAAAGGCGAGATATTCGAATGCGGCAACGAGTCGACAGGCACTGCCTGGTCGCGATTTGCCATCAAATTCTACATGGTTGCGATTCTGTTCATCATTTTCGATGTCGAAGTGGTGTTCATGTACCCCTGGGCCGTCGTCTTTAGAGATCTCGGTTGGTTCGGTTTCATTGAAATGACGATCTTCATGATCGTGCTCGGTATCGGCCTGCTTTTCGCGTGGAAGAAGGGGGCGCTCGAATGGAACTAGCTGAGCTAATTGCCGCGGCGGTGCCGGCGGCCCAGCCCACCGAGAGCGAGTGCCCGTCGGGACCGGTCGTCGTTATACGCCCTGAGGCCGTCGCTGACGTGCTTCGTTTTTTGCGCGACGATCCGGGCCAAGCCTACAACGCCTTGAGTGACATCACGGCTGTCGATCATCGAGATAACGAAGGCTGTTTCTACGTCGTCTATATTCTGCTCTCGCATACTCGCGACGCGCGGCTGATTCTCAAGGCACGCATCGACCATGCCCCCGGCGACGATGCAACGCCGACGTTGCCCTCCGCCTCGGCGCTTTGGCGCTCGGCCAACTGGGCGGAACGCGAGGTGTGGGACATGTTCGGGATCAAATTCGACGGGCACCCCGAGCTGCGTCGAATTCTAATGTATGAAGAGTTCGTCGGTCATCCGTTGCGCAAAGACTATCCGGTCGACAAGCGTCAACCGCTTGTCGAGGAACGCGATCCGATCGCCGATCCATGGCCTTCGAGGGACGGGCGCTGATGGCGACTACCCCGAACACTTCTGACCCGCGCACGGTGCCCGAAACGGCATCCGACGGTTTCAGTGAGATCATGGAACTACAGATGGGGCCCTCGCATCCCGCGACCCACGGCACCATCAAGTTCAACCTGCGGCTGGATGGTGAAACCATCGTCGGCTGCGAAACAGAGATCGGCTACCTGCATCGTGGTTTCGAGAAGATGTGTGAGCAGGGGACGTGGACGCAATGCATTCCCTACACAGACCGTCTGAACTACGCGTCGCCGATCATCAACAATTTCATATTCGTCGAGGCCGCCGAGCGACTGCTCGACATTACCGTTCCTGAGCGCTGTTCGTATATTCGCGTTCTGCTCTCGGAGCTCTCACGTATCGGCGACCACCTGACGTGTCTTGGGATGGCGGCGGCAGAGATGGGCGCGGTGACCGTGGGCTTCTATATGAACGAAGCACGCGAGCTCATTTACAACTTGATGCAGGCGGCAACGGGCGCTCGCCTGACCGTAAGCTACGGTCGTGTTGGCGGAGTCATCCGCGACTTACCCGAAGATTTCGAAACGCAGACACGCGCTGCAATGGCGAAGACGACAGCTACACTCGACGACTGTGAGCGTTTGCTCGAGCGCAATCGCATCTTTATCGATCGTATGGTCGGTATCGGGGTCCTAAGCGCCGAATTGGCCACGAGCCTGGGACTGACCGGTCCGCTGCTTCGGGCGACCGGCATCAAACGCGACGTGCGCAAGAACGAACCGTACATGCTGTACGATCGTTTCGATTTCGATATTCCCGTCGGCACGAAGGGCGATAACTTCGATCGTTTCTCGGTTCGTTTTGAAGAGATGCGGCAGTCCATGCGCATCGTCGATCAAGCATTCAAGGGGATGCCTGACGGGCCGGTGTCGATCGATGATCCGACGATTACGCTTCCTCAGAAAAAGGATGTCTACGAAAACATCGAAGGCCTCATGGCGCATTTCAAGCTGGTAATCGAAGGCGTGAAGATTCCCCCAGGAGAAGTGTACTTCGCCGGCGAGGGCGGCAACGGTGAGGTCGGTTTCTATCTCGTAAGCGATGGTAGCGGGCGCCCGTTCCGGGTTCGCGTCAGGCCGCCTTGCTTCTACGGAATGGGCGCGGTCAGCGAGATGGTGATGGGCCATGCCGTGGCCGACTTGGTCGCGATTTTCGGAATGGTAAACATGATCGGCGGCGAGTGTGACCGTTAGCCGACTGTCGGGTTTGTAGATGTCTCGCACAGTAACGACAGCAGACGGCCACGGCGCCGACGTCGCGTTTTCCGACGAAGTGCTCGCTGAGTACGAAGAGATCCTCACGCACTATCCGCAGCGCAGAGCGGCACTGATGCCGGTTCTGTGGCTCGCGCAACGCGAGTACGGTTGGCTCAGCAACGATGTGCTCGCTTATGTTGCACGTTTGATGGAGCTGCCGGTGGGCTGGGTGGAAGGCGCTGCGACGTTCTACACGATGTACTACAAGCGCCCGATGGGGCGTTGCCACATTCAGGTATGCACCAACCTTTCATGCATACTGAGTGGTGCGGAAGAGGTTCTGTCGGCCGTTAGACGTCGGCTCGAGATTGAGCCCGGTGAAACGACACCCGACGGTGAGTTCTCTTTGGATAGGGCCGAATGCCTCGGGTCCTGTGGAACCGCACCGGTCGTTCAACTCGGTTCCGGTCCGTTCTACGAAAACCTCGACGTCGAGACGACACTCGCGCTCATCGAGCGTTTGAGTGCCGGAGAGGAAGGCTGATCGCGCTATGGATGCGTGGCTCATAGGCGGGGTGAAGAGTCTGCTGGTCCTGTTCATGGTCCTGCAGGTCTCTGCGCTGTTACTGTGGGTCGAGCGCAAGGGGAGCGCGCTCATCCAAAACCGCTATGGCGCGAACCGCGCGAGCTTGTTCGGCGTGCTGCCTTTCAATCTCGGTTTGGTCAACACGTTGTTGGCCGATCCGATCAAGCTGTTCACCAAAGAGGACTTCGTTCCGGCCGGTGCCGACCGCTTCATTCATTCGTTGGCGCCGTTTCTTGCGCTGTTCCCGGCGCTGATCACGTTCGCAGCGATTCCTTTCGGCGACAGCATCGAACTGGCCGGTACGACGATCGAACTGGTCGCCGTCGACCTTGATGTAGGAATTCTCTACATCGTAGCCACCATTGCCATGAGCGTATACGGCGTGGTGCTGGCCGGCTGGGCCTCTAACAATCGCTGGGCCTTGCTCGGTAGTATTCGCGGCTCGGCGCAGATGATTTCCTACGAGGTCGCACTCGGACTCGCGCTCGTGTCGATGATCCTCACCTACGACACCCTGAACCTGCAGGCGATGGTGCACGCGCAGGGAAATCTGATCTTCGGGGTATTGCCGGCCTGGGGCTTTATCTATCAGCCCATAGCGCTGGCCATCGTGTTCACCTCGGGAATGGCTGAGTCGAAGCGCGTACCCTTCGACCTTCCCGAAGCCGAGTCTGAGCTGATCGCCGGCTATTTCACCGAGTATTCGGGCGGCAAGCAGGCGGCTTTCATGTTGGCGGATTTTGCCGAGGTCGTGATGACGGCCGGCATTGTCGTGACGCTGTTCTTCGGTGGCTGGCAGGTGCCCTATCTAACGGCCGAAGGCTGGCATCTGCCTTTCATGGATCTGATCCCCGTCACCGGTTGGCTCGTTACGGTGATGCAGGTCGGGGCATTTACCATAAAACTTCTTTTCTTCTGCTGGCTCCAGATACTCGTTCGCTGGACGGTGCCACGGTTCCGTTACGATCAGCTGATGAACCTCGGCTGGAAAGGAATGATTCCGCTTGCGCTCGTCAATCTGTTCATCACGGCGCTCGTGATCCTGCTCGCGGGGGAATTCTCGTGAGCGAACTCTGGTTCTATCTACTTGCCGGCATGACGGTTGCGTCTGCAGCCGCAACCGTTCTGTCACCGAACCCGGTGCACAGCGCGCTGTCGCTGGTCATCACGTTATTTTTCGTTGCGGTTCATTACATTGCGCTCGGGGCGCACCTCGTAGCTGCGCTGCAGATCATCGTGTACGCAGGCGCCGTTATGGTGCTCTTTCTTTTCGTGATCATGCTGCTCAACCTGCAGCCGGATCCCGACGAGTCGCGGTTGAATCCCGTGTCGGCGATCGCCACCGGCGCGGCGCTGATACTGACGGTGGCGATCGGACGGCTGATGTTCGCGTTCGGTTCAACCGCACCCGTAGCCAATCTGCCGGAGAACTTTGGAACCACGAAGGCGTTGGCGGGCATTTTGTTCCGCGATCACATCGTCGCGTTCGAACTCACGTCGCTCTTGTTGTTGGTAGCCGTCGTTGGTGCGGTCGTGCTCGCGCAGCGCGACAAAGGCGAGACGCGCGGATGATGGAGTCGGTGGCAACGCCTGCACACTACCTCGTGCTCAGCGCCGTTCTGTTTTGTATCGGTGCCCTCGGCATGGTCGTGCGTCGCAACCTGATCATCATGTTCATGTCGGTCGAGATCATGCTCAACGCAGCAAACCTCACGTTTGTCGCCGCGGCGAACCAGCTCGGCAACATGGACGGCCAAGCGATGGTATTCTTCGTGATGACCGTTGCTGCGGCCGAAGCTGCGATCGGCCTCGCCGTGATTCTCGCGCTGTTCCGCAACAAGCAGACTGTGCAGGCTGACGAAATCGGGCTGCTGAAGTGGTAGGAGCTGAACATCTGTCCGAGCAAGTTGCCGTAGCCGCAAGCTTCTTGCGCTACATCCCGCTCGTGCCGCTGGTTGGATCGCTACTTCTTATGACGCTCGGCGCCCGACTCGGCAGGTCGTTCGTCAACATCGTTGCATGTGCCGTTGTCGCGGTGAGCTTCCTTTTCTCTTGTCGTGCGGTCATGGAACTCGCCCAGGCCGGTGGCGGGGTGTTCCTTCTCGACCACGTTTACACGTGGCTCGAAGCCGGCGGCTTGAGCGTCGATCTCGCCTTCAGGATCGATCAGCTATCGGCCGTCATGTGCATGATCATTACCGGCGTTGGCTTGCTCATCCACGTGTACTCGACGGGGTACATGTCGCACGACGCCGACTTCGCGCGCTTCTTCGGGTACCTGAACCTCTTTACGGCCGCGATGCTCGTGCTCGTCTTGGGTGACAGTTTGCCGGTGATGTTCATCGGTTGGGAAGGGGTTGGCCTGTGCAGCTATCTGCTCATCGGATTTTGGTACGAAGATCCCGCCAAAGCGTCGGCTGGTAAGAAGGCATTCGTTGTTAACCGTATCGGCGATGCGGGCTTCCTGCTCGGCATGTTCGTATTGTTCTGGGCCGGTGCCGAAGCCGGGCACGCCAGTCTCCGTTTCGCCGATATCAATGCACTCGCCCCGGGGCTGCCCGCCGCAGTAGCGGCGTTGGCTGCAGCGCTCTTGTTCGTCGGCGCGACCGGTAAGTCTGCGCAAATTCCACTGTTTGTCTGGCTGCCGGATGCGATGGCGGGGCCGACCCCGGTTTCGGCGCTGATTCACGCGGCCACGATGGTGACCGCCGGCATCTACATGGTCGCACGGCTCAGTGCCCTGTACGTCGCCGCTCCCGCCGTCATGGAAGTTATCGCGACGATCGGCGGTCTGACCGCGTTCGGCGCCGCTACGATCGCGATCGTTCAGAACGACATCAAGAAGGTACTCGCGTACTCGACGGTTTCTCAGCTCGGCTACATGTTCCTTGCACTTGGTGTGGGCGCATTCGGCGCGGCCTTGTTCCATGTCATGACGCACGCGTTCTTCAAGGCGTTGTTGTTCCTGGGCGCGGGGAGCGTCATTCACGCGCTGCACGAAGAACAAGACATCCGCAATATGGGCGGGCTACGCGCTAAGATGCCGATCACGTGGATCACGTTCGCGGTCGGCACCGCCGCGATCGCAGGTGTGCCGGGACTGAGCGGGTTCTTCTCGAAAGATGAAATCTTGGCGTCGACCTTCGACTCGGGCCATTGGAAGCTGTGGGGCTTGGGGGTGCTGACGGCGGGAATGACTGCGTTCTATATGACGCGCTTATTCGTACTGACGTTCCACGGTGACTACCGCGGCAAGCGAGAGAAGTTCGACAGCGCCGAAGAGAGTCCGTTGACGATGACATCGGCGCTGATCGTTCTCGCGGTCCTTGCCGCTCTCGGTGGATACCTCGGCGTGCCCACCGTACTCGGCGGCTCGAACTTCTTCGCACACTACGTAGCGCCGATCACCGGCCATCATGACTTGCACATGGGCCACGCCAACGAGATCGCGCTGATGATCATCTCTGTTGGGGTCGGTATGGGAGGCATTCTTTTAGCCTATCGTCTGTATGCGAACGGGCCCGCGCCCGACGCCTCTTTTGAGAGTGGCGGTCGCGCTCTGCATTCCACGCTGGGGAACGCCTACTACGTTGATAGCGCGTACGATCGCTACATTGTCGGCGGTATCGGCGCGATATCGCAGATTCTGTGGCGTTTCGTCGATGTCGTCGTCATCGACGGCTTTGCCAACGGACTCGCACGATCGATCCAATCGCTCGGTGCGACGTGGCGAAAGTGGTCGACGGGCAATGTCCAGCACTACGCCTTCAGCGTGCTCTTCGGCGCCGCGGTGCTGGTGGTCGCGGTTGTGCTTGGAGCTTCGAGGTAACGACGTGGATTCGGCCGTGCTTACATGGATCGTCGCAATTCCTGCCATTGGGGCGTTGTTGTTGTCGGTCATCCCCGAGCAGGCACGTACAGTTCTGCGTTGCCTTGCCGTTGCAGTGGCCGCCGTCCCGTTTTTCCTGGCGCTCGAGGTCTGGAGCGCCTTCGACACAAGTAACGGGGGGTTCCAGTTCGTCGAACGTGCCGAATGGATTCCGCAGTTCGGTATCTCCTACTTCGTTGGAATCGACGGCATCTCGCTGTTGCTGGTTTTGTTGACTGTCTTTCTGACGCCGATTGTTTTGTACGGAGCCGAGGATTCGGTGCACCAGCGTCTCAAGGGCTATCTCATATCGGTGCTGCTGCTCGAGACCGCGATGCTCGGTACGCTCGTGGCGCTGGACGTTATTCTTTTCTACGTGTTCTGGGAACTCATGTTGGTGCCGATGTTCCTCATCATCGGTATCTGGGGCGGCCCACGTCGCATTTACGCGGCGATCAAGTTCGTTCTTTTCACGATGGTGGGCAGTCTGCCGATGCTGGTGGCGCTGATCTACCTCGGCTTCGCCGGCGCAGCCGGTCCGACGTTCGCGCTCACCGACCTTTATGGAATTGAGCTGACCGAAGCCGCGGGCCTGTGGTGTTGCTTTGCGATGCTGCTGGCGTTCGCGGTCAAGGTTCCGATGTGGCCGCTGCACACTTGGCTTCCCGACGCGCACGTCGAGGCGCCGACGGGTGGATCGGTGATCCTTGCGGGCGTGATGCTGAAAATGGGCACCTACGGCGTGGTGCGTTTCGTGTTACCGCTGTTTCCCGACGCGCTTGTGGTCTTCATGCCGTGGGTCGCGATTCTTGCCGTTGTCGGAATCATTTACGGGGCACTCGTCGCGATGGTTCAGCTCGATCTGAAAAAACTCGTCGCGTATTCCTCGGTGAGCCACCTCGGTTTCGTCATGCTCGGCCTGGCCAGCCTAACTGCCGTAGGCGTTACGGGCTCGGTCTATCAGATGCTCAATCATGGAATTTCTACGGGCGCGTTATTTCTGCTCGTTGGCATGATCTATGAGCGCCGACACACCCGCGAGATCGCCGCCTTCGGAGGATTGTGGAAGAAGCTGCCGCTGTACGCGTCTGCGTTTTTGATCGTCACACTCTCTTCAATCGGTCTTCCCGGACTCAACGGCTTCGTCGGGGAGTTCATGATCCTATTAGGCAGTTTCCGTGCCAATCCGGTGACGGCGGCGATCGCTACGAGCGGTGTCATCCTCGGAGCCGTCTATATGCTCTGGATGTTCCAGCGCGTGATGTTCGGCCCGCTCGATAAGATGGAAAACCGTGTTCTCGAAGATCTGACGCCACGCGAGATGATCGTATTGGCGCCGTTGATTGCACTCATCTTCGTGATGGGCATCTACCCCAAGCCTTTCCTCGAGACGATGGAGGCTTCCGTGGAAACCACGTTGGCGTATGCCGCCGGCGAAGCGCCCGCGCACGCTCTACTTTCGGCTGATGTACTCGCGGCCGTGGATTCCGGTGAAACCGACTGCTCGGCAGACCTCGATGTATCAACGGGCGCTTGTGAAATTCCGGTCGACGTGTCGACGGCACAGATCCATGGAGCGCACGACGCGCACGGTGACCGCGTGCCGGTCGCGCACGGTGGGGGCGCTCACTGATGCCGCAGCTCGGTAGTTACATGCTGCTTGCCCCTGTTATTGCAATCAGCATCTGGGCGCTCGTCGTTCTCGTCGCCGAGCTGTTCTCAGTGGGTCGGCGTCACCTCGCTGTTGCGTGGCTGACCGTTGTCGCGTTGATCGCCACGGCCCTGATCACCGGCGGTATCGACGAGCGCGGTGTATTCGGCGGCGCCATCGCGCTCGATGGATTGACCGTCTACGCGACTGTGTTGGCGTGCGCACTTGCCGCTCTGTCGGTCGTGATGGCGATGGACTATCTGCCGACCACCGGTATCGAGGGCGGCGAGTATTATCCGCTCGTGCTGTTTGCCGTCGCGGGAGTGGTGGTCATGGCTGCCGCGACCGATCTGATCGTCATGTTCCTCGGGCTCGAGACGATGTCGATAGCGGTGTACGTGCTCGCCGGCATTTGGAAGAGCGAAGAAAAATCGAATGAGGCTGCGCTCAAGTACTTCTTGCTCGGTGCATTCGCGTCGGCGTTCATGCTGTATGGAATCGCTCTCGTCTACGCGGCCACGGGGTCTACCCTATTGTCCGAGATCGCGACCTATGCGGCTGACGTTCCTGCGAGCGAGGGGCGATCGGTGCTGCTCGTGGGTGCTGCGATGCTGATGGTGGGTTTCGGGTTCAAGGTGGCCGCGGTCCCGTTCCATCTGTGGACACCCGACGTGTACGAGGGCGCCCCGACTTCTGTAACCGTATTCATGGCGACGGTCGTTAAGCTCGGTGCATTTGCCGCGACGATTCGTACGATGCTCGTCGGATTCGAAGCGGTCTCGGGCGATCTCTGGCTCGCGCTATGGATCGCCGCGGCCGTTACGATGACGGTTGGGAACTTCGTCGCGCTCCGCCAGACCGGCATCAAGCGCATGCTCGCCTATTCGTCGATTGCCCACAGCGGATATTTACTGGTCGGGCTCGCTGCCGGCACACCCGAGGCCGGCGAGGCGATGCTCTTCTATCTCGCGGTGTACGGCGTCATGAACCTCGGTGCGTTCGGCGTCGCGATGGCGCTCAGCGAAGATGATGCGACCGAGCAACGGCTGAGCGACCTCGCGGGAATCGGCCACTCGCGGCCGGTACTGGCGATCGCGATGACGCTCTGCATGTTGTCTCTGGTGGGGATCCCGCCGCTCGGCGGATTCTTGGGCAAACTTTACCTGTTCTCCGCGGCGCTCGAGGCAGGCCTCGTAGGTCTCGTCATTGTCGCCGTACTCAACAGCGCGGTGTCGGCATTCTACTACCTCGGTGTCGTGAGGATTATGTACTTTGACCGCGGGAACGAAGATCCGCAGCCGCTCGCGTCGCGGCCGTACATCTGGGCTGCCCTGGCGATATCGGTCGCGGCCGTGGTGGCGTTTGGGCTTATGCCCGGTTCTGTGCTCAGCGGCGCGACCGTGGCACTCGAAGGCGTTTTGCTGGGCCCCTGAGCCGGTCGTCGCGCAATCAGCTCTCGGCCTGCTAGGGTGGGTGGGGTCGTCTTGGTTTTCGCGCTTAGAAGTTGCGAAGGCCGGGCAGCGGCGGGGGGGGCACCGCCACCCGGCAAGGTTCGAAGAGGAAGGAAAGGAGGAACAATCTTCCTCTTCGGGGGCTTCGTAAATATTGACGGCTGGGACTACAGATCATTCGACGTAATTTCGCTCTCTGGCAATTTTTCTACCGTGATGCGGCCGAACTGCAACAATAGCTTCGTAGTGGCGAGCAAATGGCTCGGCGTGGTGCTGTTTGCCGTCGCGATATCTGCGGCTACGCCGGTACCCACCGGGGCGGCCGAGCGCAGCACGGGGCCTGCTGCGGTTGCGCCGGCTCCCAAAACGGACATTCCTGAGCAGCCGTTCCCCGTAGGGCCCGAAACCCGCGCCTTTCCGTCATCGATCGATATTAGTCCGTTCGAGCGGCTGCGATTTGCGGGCGTACCCGAGCGTATTGTCTCGCTGACTCCCGGCGTGACTGAGACGCTCTTCGCACTCGGTATTGGGCCGCGGGTAGTGGGGATATCGCGATACTGCGACCATCCGGAACAGGTTTCGACACTGCCGCGCGTCGGGAGCTTTCTGTCACCCGTCATCGAGGCGGTCATCAAGCTCGAGCCCGATCTCGTCATCACTTCGCCGAGCCCGGGCAACCGCAATGCCGTCGAAGCGCTCGAGCGCGCCGGCCTTCGTGTTGAAGTGGTCGATGAGGGGTCGGCGTCGCTCGATACGATCCGCGCAAGCATTCTAACGGTATCGAGGTTGGTTGGCCGCGACTTAGAAGGGTCGTTGCTGCTGGACCGGATCAACTCGGCAGTCAACACGGTTCAGGCGCGAGTTTCCGAGCTGTCAAAACCTCGAGTGGCGGTCGTAGTCGGTTACGAGCCCTTGGTACTCGCGGGTCCGTCGAGTTACCTGGGCGAGCTCGTTCGTGTTGCGGGTGGAAAAAATGTCGCCGACACGCTCGGTGGTAAGTGGCCGCGCACGGGTTTGGAGTTTCTGTTGGCCGCGAGCCCCGAAATCCTCGTTGATGCGTCGATGCAGGAATTCGACCAAGACGAAGTCGGTACGATTACCCGACGCTGGGCGCGATTCCCGCTGGTACCAGCAGTCGCCGACGGTCGTATTTACGGCCACGGTGGCTTTCTGCTTCTTCGCCCCGGCCCACGATTGGCTGAGCAGGCTCTTCTGATGGGCCGCTACGTTCACCCCGAGTAATGCCGGCGCGTTCGGCAAACGCCGCGAGACTGACGCGGTCAGAGCTACGCAGATCTTTGCTGCTGCTGCTCGCTGCGACGGTCGTGACCTGTATCGCCGGCGCACTCGTCGGTACCGTGACTTTGGATTTGGCTGAAGTCTGGGGTGTCGCGGGCACAGACCGAACCATCTTCGTGTCGGTACGTCTTCCTCGCGTGCTTCTGGCTGCGATCGTCGGTGCGGCGCTCGCCGTCGCCGGCGCCGCATTGCAACCGACGTTGCGCAATCCTTTGGCCAGCCCGGATATCATAGGCGTTTCCGGTGGTGCAGCACTGGCCGCCGTCTTCGCGTTAGCCGTCTTACCGGCCGGATATGGGGGGATGGGTCAGTATCTCGTTCCGATGGCGGCGTTTGTCGGCGCCGCCGTGGCCAGTGCACTCGTCTACCAACTTTCACTCGTACATGGTCGTCTCGAGCCGTACACGCAGATCCTCGTAGGCGTGATTTTCAACACGTTTGCGGCGTCGTTGATCTTGCTCGTAAGCGCCGTAGTCGACATGAGCCGAACGCATTCGATCGTGTTTTGGCTCATGGGCGGCATCGCAGTGCATCCTTACCCGGTGCTGGGGTTGGTCGCTCTGCTCGTTGGTGTGGGAACCGCCGTCCTGGTTCGCGAGGCGCGCACGCTCGATCTCTTGTCGCTCGGCGATGAGACGGCCGAACACTTGGGGGTAGACCTGGGTTCCAGCAGACGGCGCGTTTTTGCCGCCGCTTCGCTCATGGTTGGGGCCGTGGTTGCACTCACCGGCGTCATTACGTTCGTGGGCTTGATCGTTCCGCATCTGATGCGCCGGATTCTTGGTAGCGACAACCGCCTACTGTTGCCGGCGTCGGCGTTTGCGGGTGCGATTTTCCTGGTAGCTTGCGACGCCGTGGCCCGGGTTGCGATACGGCCTGCGGAACTTCCGGTCGGCGCGATTACCGCGATGGTCGGCGGGCCGTTCTTCATTTACCTGTTGCGCCGAAGATCGACGGCAGGGCGTGATCTATGAGCCACGCGGTCGATCTGCGCGGAGTGGGCTACCGGCATCCCGGCAGCGATACGGGACTGCACGACATCGATCTCGCAGTCGCGAACGGCTCGATGACCGCCATTGTCGGGCCCAACGGGTCGGGAAAAACTACGCTTTTACGGCTGCTTGCGGGATTACTCATACCGGCCGAAGGAGAACTGAACGTCTGCGGCGAGCCGCCCGCGTTGGCTGTTCGCCGCGAGTTTGCACGCCAGGTGGCGGTGGTCGGGACCCAGAGCTTGCTGGGATTTCCGTACTCGGTGCTCGAGGTCGTTCTCATGGGCAGGGCCCCGCATGTAGAGGGCTTTCACTTGGAATCGGACGCCGATCTGGAGGCTGCGGCCGAGGCGATGGAGGCGACCGACGTCGTGGCGCTGTCGGGGCGGATTTTCGATACGCTATCGAGCGGAGAGCGGCAACGCGTGGCCGTCGCCCGAGCGTTGGCCCAGGAACCGCGCTTGATATTGCTCGACGAGCCCGCGGCCTTTCTCGATATCAAGCAGCAAACTGTGCTTTACGACCTGCTCGCGGGCCTCAACGAGCAGCGCGAGATGACAGTTGTCTCCGTACTACACGATCTCAACTTTGCCTCGCTATACTTCGACCAGGTGGTTTTGCTCAACCGTGGGCGCGTTCACGCAGCGGGGGCCCCCGAGGACGTAATCACTTACGCGTCGGTGCGTGAGGTCTTTGAGACCGACGTCTACGTGAGCATGAACGATCTCACCGGAAAGCTTAATGTTTTACCACTACCGCGTAGTAGAAATACTTAAGCAAAGACTGTGCTCAGACTTACCGCCGCTAATTCTTGACGGGCCCGCAAAATTTGACATCCTTATAGCCCAGTGTTACCCAACCCTTTGTCTTTCGGGGAGTTACATGCATTTCGACTACGCAAACGTCCTCGTCTTTATCGGTCTCGGGGTCGGTCTCTGCGCCATGATGATGGGCCTCGGCGCACTGCTCCGACCATCCAACCCTGAACGCGCAAAGCTGACCACTTACGAATGCGGTGAAGAGGTCGAGGGCGATTCCTGGATCAATTTTAATATCCGCTTCTATTTGATCGCGTTGATCTTCTTGATTTTCGACGTTGAGGTAGCGTTCGTCTACCCGGTGGTGGCGGTTTTCAAAGATTGGGTCGACAGTGGGCGCGGTATGTTCGCGCTCGTCGAACTCCTGATCTTTGTTGGTATTCTTATTTCCGGCTTGGTCTACGTGTGGCGCAAGGGCGATCTACAGTGGATCAAAACGGTGGTAGGCCCCGAATCACAACGTACGCAGCGAGCGGGACGCCCGATGGACGCTGCGACAGGAGCCGACAATGTCTCTGATTGACAGTTTTCCGGAGATGGTGCTGACGACCAAGATCGATCAGCTTCTGAACTGGACCCGGAAGTCGTCGCTCTGGTACATGCTCTTCGGCTTGGCCTGCTGCGCGATCGAAATGATGCAGACCGGCGGTCCCCGCTCCGACCTCGACCGTTTCGGCATGGTCCCACGCGCGACGCCGCGCGTATCCGATCTGATGATTGTGGCAGGAACGCTCACGCTCAAGATGGCGCTTCGAACGAAGGTCCTCTACGAGCAGATGCCTGATCCTAAATATGTGTTGTCGATGGGGAGCTGCGCAAACTGCGGCGGACTCTTCCAGCTCGCCTATTCGGTTTGCGACGGCGTAGACAAGGTAATTCCGGTCGACGTGTACGTTCCCGGCTGTCCTCCGCGCCCCGAAGCGCTTACCGAAGGGCTGATGATGCTGCAGGAAAAGATGATGCAGGAAAAATGGTTGGTTCGCTCGGAGCCGCGGGCCTCGGTCTGAGCATCGATATGGATATCGACGGCATACAGAAAAGACTCGAAGATACCTTTGGCGCGGCCGTCGGTCCCGTGACGCAGGGCCGCGTAGAGAATTGGATCGAGGTGGACGCCGACAAGATCGACGGTGTCTCCGAGTACCTCCAGTCGCACCCCGATTTAAAGTTCGAGGTACTGACCAACCTGACCGGCTGCGACTATCCTGACAAAGGCCACATCCAGATCATATACAGCCTCGTGTCGTACGATTCGGGTGCTGAGCTTACCATCAAGGTTAACGCCGACCGCGAAGACCCGAAGGTAAACACCGTAATGCATATTTGGGCGGCGGCCGATTGGCTCGAACGCGAAGTATTCGACCTACTTGGCGTCGACTTTATCGGTCACTCAGATCAACGGCGCATCCTGTTGCCCGACGATTGGATCGGCAACCCGCTACGAAAAGATTATGTAGAGGCTCCGGATTACCACGGTATCTCCACCGTTCGCGAGAGCCTGTTGAGCCTCGATATTCCGGGCAGGCGCTAGTGGCGACTGTTGCTTGGGCGCTGCTTGGAGCAACGCTCGCACGAGACGAATAAGACATGAGCGTAGAAATCGACGTCGAAGGCCGCGGCTTAGCGACAGAAGAAATGACCCTTAACATGGGTCCGCAGCACCCCAGCACCCACGGGGTACTTCGTTTTATCGTCAAAGCCGACGGCGAGGTGATGCGCACGGCAATCGCCGACATCGGCTATCTGCATCGCTCGATCGAGAAGATTGCCGAAAAGGTCGGCTGGCATGGTTTCATGCCCTACACCGACCGCGTCGACTACGTTGCCGCCATGACCGCCAACCAGGGCTGGGCGGTGGCATCGGAGAAACTCGCTGGTATCGAAGTTCCGCGGCGCGGCGAGTACTGCCGTACTGTTGCGTGCGAACTCGGCCGTATCTGTAGCCACCTTCTTGCGGTTGGCGCCTCCGGGATGGATATGGGTGCCATCACGCCGTTTACGCATGCTTTGCGCGAACGTGAGTTGATCAACGACCTGATCGAAGAACTCTGCGGCGCGCGTCTCACCTACAACTACATGCGTATCGGCGGTGTCGCTTGGGATCTACCTCCGGGCTACCAGGAAAAAGTGCTGGAGTACCTCGACCATCTCGAGCCGGTCATGCACGAGATCAACGATCTACTTTCCTACAATAGGATCTACGTTGAACGTCTTGCCAACGTTGCGGTTGTCTCGGCGGACATGGCGAAGAACTTCAATTTGGTAGGGCCCAATCTGCGCGCCAGCGGTGTGAAGTACGATCTTCGCAAAGACCAGCCCTATTGTGTTTATAACGACTTCGACTTCGATGTGCCCATTGGCGAAGGTGAGGTGGGGCAAGTCGGTGACTGCTGGGATCGTTACATGATGCGCATCAAGGAGATCTTCGAATCTGTCAAGATACTCCGACAGGCGCTTCGCCAGATTCCTGATGGGCCGGTCATTGCGAAGGTGCCGCGTAATCTAAAGCCGCCGGCTGGTGACGTGCACGTGCGTATCGAAGGTGCGCGTGGCGACATGAGTTGGTACGTCGCCAGCGATGGAACGGAGTTTCCCTATCGCGTTCACATCCGCACCGGATCGTGGACCGCGATGTCGATCATCCAAGAACTGAGTCGCGGCCTCATGATTGCCGATTTGATTGCCGTCATTGCGACGTTCGACATCGTTGCGCCCGAGGTGGACCGCTAGATGCAAGCTTTTCTCGATACCCTTCTCGGCGGCGCCGAGGGCTTCGCGTTGGAAAGTGGCTATTTGCTCGGCATGCTCGCCTTCGGGGCACTGGTTGTCTTCGGCTTCATTCTGCCGGTTGCCGGTGTCACGAGTTGGCTCGAGCGCCGCGTTTGGGCGCGTATGCAATCTCGTGTCGGACCGAACCGCGTCGGACCCTTTGGATTTTTGCAGTGGTTGGCCGACGGACTGAAAAACCTTCTCAAAGAAGATGTCATTCCTGCAGCGGTGGATCCCCGCTTGTTCCGCATCGCGCCTTACATTGTCGTGGTCGGATTCGTAGCGGCGTTTG
>Ga0315336_1001621_pt1 | contig 41433 bp, 36 predicted proteins | sample ASW5metaG_FD_204512 | JGI IMG/M metagenome (GOLD analysis project Ga0315336, IMG submission 204512) | Ammonia-oxidizing marine archaeal communities from Monterey Bay, California, United States - ASW #5 | ecosystem: Environmental > Aquatic > Marine > Intertidal zone | place: USA: California... | reverse complement strand
CACTAGACATTGGATCACCCCCTTAATTTATCGGCCGAAAGGATCTTCAGTCTACCTTTGAGTTTGGCTGGGCGCAATCGGCCCACAAAACTCAATTTCCGTACTGCTCACGCAGTCTTTTCTTGTCTATCTTGCCCACGCTGGTCTTTGGAATCTCGGAAACAAGCTCAATCCGCTGAGGCACAGCCCATTCGCTGATCTCGCCTTTTTCCGCCTGGCTCTGAAACTCGGTTTTTACCGAATCGGGATTAGGTGATTTCTCCCCTGCCACCAGCAGCAGTAATGGTCGTTCACCCCACTTTTCATCAGCAATGCCGATCGCGGCCGCCTCGCTGACGCCTTCACAAGTGAGCGCGATATCTTCAAGTTCAAGCGAAGAGATCCATTCTCCCCCGCTCTTGATGACGTCCTTGAGGCGGTCTGTGATTTTGAGATAGCCTGCGTGATCCACGTGACCAATATCACTGGTGTGAAGATATCCGTCCTGCCAGAGCTCCTCCGAGCGCTTGGGGTCGTCGAGATATCCCTGCGTAAGCCAGGGGGCGCGTACCACCACTTCGCCAGTGCTTGCGCCATCACGAGGCACCTCGTTCAATTCAGAATCGACGACCTTAAGATCCACAAGCGGGAGTGGTCTGCCCGCCTTGCACCGGATCTCCATCCTGTCGGGATCGTCCGGCGGGGCTTCATCCGCGTTCAGTTGTGCAAGCGTCAGCACCGGAGCCGTCTCGGACATGCCGTAGCCGCCAAAGACATCGATCCCAAGATCACGCGCCCTTTGGGCAAGCGCTGGCGGTAGCGCCGAACCGCCAATAATCACTTTCCACCTGGAAAGATCCTTCGTTTCTACCGTGGGATCACTCAACAGCATATGCAAAATCGTGGGCACACAGTGTGAGAACGTGACCTTTTCTTTTTCAATCAACGACAACAGTCTGGTGGGCTCGTACCGCCCGGGATAAATCTGTTTAAGACCCAACATGGTCGCGACATAGGGCATGCCCCAGGCATGCACATGGAACATGGGCGTGATTGGCATGTAGACATCATCCACGTGAACCCGCCCCTGTCCGGCTGCGCTGGACAATCCCACGGCCACACCCAGGGTATGCAGTACGATCTGGCGCTGGCTGAAATACACCCCCTTGGGGTTGCCTGTGGTCCCGGTGGTGTAGAACGTCGTCGCCCGGATGTTCTCATCAAAATCTGGCGCATCAAACACCCCGGAGGCGCCGCTCAGGAGGTTTTCATACTCATCATCAAAGACGTTCCCACTTAAAACGCCCTCAGAATCACCTGACTGATCCGTAAGACGAAGGGTTTTTTTGATCGTGGGCGTTTTTCCCTTGAAACCCTCCAGCAGCGATACAAAATCGTCGTGCACCAAAAGCGCCGTATCACGGGCATGGTTAATGGTGTAAAGAATCTGCTCAGGTGCAAGGCGGACGTTGATGGTGTGCAGCACAGCGCCGATCATTGGCACTGCAAAAAAGCACTCCAGGTACCGATGGCTGTCCCAATCCATCACCGCAACGGTATCTCCCGGCCCGATGCCGAGATCTTTAAGGCCGTTGGCAAGGCGTTGCACCCGCTCGAAAAACTCTTCGTAGCGAAAACGGAGCTCGCCGCCGTAGACGATCTGCTGTCCCGCGTGTTGAGCCGAAAGCCTCGAGAGCAGATGCCGGATCAGCAGTGGGAATTCATACGCGGAAGGCGTTTTGGATATCTGATAGCCAGTCATAGTGGGTCATGTTACCTGATGTCCGATTAGAGCTGGAAAAGCAGACGATCAGCAGCGTGATGGCATTAGTGACAGACTCACGGCCAGAGTGAGTACAGACAAAACCAAATCAGCGCCTCCGTACAGACCCATCCTGACGTCCGGGGCCGGGGCCGGGGCCGGGGCCGGATGACATTCTGTCCCCGGTTCCGGATCAGAATAGTGGCCAGTTACGGGTTGTACCAGATAGATGAGGTGAAGGCGCGCTCCTGGATTGAGGCGGGAACGTCTGTTGGACGTTCAACCCCAAAGACCTTGGCATCATAAGTTGTCCATCGGGGCGTTGGTATTTCCATAACGCGAACATAGTAGAACGCTTTCTCCTTTGGATCGAAATCAGGATCTTCCCAGAAGGCCTGGAGAAACGGCGTACCGATCGAGTTCGCATAGACGGCTTCCTCGATATCCACCGTGTTGCCAACTTCTTCATGGCAACGTCCATTTGCCCCAATCGTTCTGCCGTCAGAGACAGCCACATCGTAAATACGCTCGTGTGTCTTGCCCGATCCATCCAACCATCCCTTGATGATCTGGACGCGGTCGAGGTTGGCACCGTCGGGGTCACGCAAAGCGCGGACCAGTAGTTTGGGAGGCGTCTTGGAGAGAGTAAGGTCACCGCCCATCGGAACCCCGTGATCATAGCCATGCTCTGCAAAATCTGAACGGTATAGATCAGACGCCTCAAACCCGAATCCGGCAAATACCCTTACGCGTAGGCGGGTACCAGTCGTGCCAAATGTTTCTTTTCTCGCCATGGCATCCCACAACGCTTCTCGGGTGTTCTCCCGGGCCCAGACTCCAGCCAGTCCCGACGCCGCGGCCTGTGCGTGACGTATGGTGTAGTCCCTGCCTTGTGGGTCGGGCAGATAGCCCATGATCATTTCCTGAAAACGAATGGGATCTGCCGTGGGTTCTACGGCCGAGATTTTGCCGAAGAAGTTATCCTCGGTGGTCGAAGACAAGGAAGTGTGGGCATCAGTACTGCCGACGACACCAAACTTGAAGGGGTTCGCGCCGAGGCTGGCCTCATAGGCGAGACCGCGCTTGTGCGCTTCACGCGAGTACTCCCGGGGTATCATGTCCGGCTCCTTAGCACCCCCGAAGCTGCCCTTGTCCCAAATCTCAAAACCTGCAAACTCATCCCGCGGTGACAGCATAGGATGGGCCTCGCCCGTTCCTTTCATCTGGGTAATCTCATAAAGCGGCTCCCAGCGTGACCGCCGCTGCGCGTAATCAGCGTCGAGCGGTTCCCGGCTGGTAAAGGTGACATCGTCGAACATCAGGCCGTTAGAGAGGTTACCGCCGTGTGGAATCGCCAGTACCCTGCCCCCGGATTTCTGCTCATAGGCGCTCATCCACTTCCACAAGTCCTCAGCGTCTTCAGAATCATAGACTGACATCGGTGTGATGGTGTCCGCTCTCTTTTTCCCGTCACGGAAAATCACATTCCGATGAAGATTGGAGCCGCCGGGTGTGGATGTCCACTCGTAACCGATCAGCGCTGTAAATTGGCCGGGATTGTTGTGATCTTCAGCGTATTGCGTCAGACGCTGCCACATGGATGACTGAAGGCCTTCAATGTCCTCGAGCGGGTCTTCTTTCTTGGTTACCTGGCCACCCCAGGCGGCGTAGGCGTCACCCCCCTTCCCGCCTTTGGTCAGATCGTGGACCTTCTTGCCCCACTCATTCTCCAGCAAGCGGGGATCCGATTCCTCGATGAGAGAGGCGAGTCCAAGATTTTCTGCGTGATCGGCCACCACGAGAAAATCCAGCGGCCGTTCCAGGCGCGCCCGAACGCCGTTACTGGAAATAACCGCTTCACCCTTGGCGAAGCGGTACGCATCATCCGGACCCAGTTTATTCCCGAGCATGCCCGCATCCGTCGAGAAACTGGTATGGACGTGGGTATCGCCGAAAAACACCTGGTTGGGATAGTCCAGTTCAACAAAAGGTGAATATTCAGTGTCTTTATCCGGGAAGGAATGGGGCAGCTCTCCCGCCTGTACTGGAAAAACATAAAAACAAACAAGCGAAACGCCTAGCACCAACACATCTACAAGTCTTCTTGTCTTCATATCCTGCTTCCTAACCTGTTCAAAAATGGGGATTGAGAAACTCAAATGGGAACCTTCCGAGTTGTTTCTTAATTCGTTAAGAGTCAACCTACTTTAAATACCATCAAGGACGATTGAGTCGGCGATCATACCGCATTCCGATGGTACGTCGAACATCACTCACGTGTCGTACTGAATGAAATGGCCGGACAAACCCCGGCGCGATACCCGGCGCGCCCATCATCAGCAACTGTCCGGGCTGAAAGCGGATGAGCTTACCCCTGTTTTCATCACGATCTGTGTGAATCCTGAAGTCGCCGTCACCGCTCAAGAGCAGGATCAAAATCACGACCCGGTATTCAATATGGTCGCGATGGGGACTGATCCCCGCACAGCCCGTTGGATAGCGCTGAACAATAAGGTCATTGAGCTTAAAATGGGTTTCTTCGCCTTGCACCTCAAGATGAGTCTCGAGCAAGGGCCCGAACAACTGCTGCAGCGCTTCGGCAATTCTCCAGAAACGGTGTTCCCGCGGAACCTCGTAATCGAGTTCAAAATCCTGATATACGGGTGTTTTCCCAGGGCCGGTGACGGGCTGCGCGTCCCGGTATTGCAACTGATCAGCAAGCAGCGAGAGTTCTGTGCAGACCTCTTTCGGAATGCAGTCCAGCGCAATCGCAGACTTTGCTGGAAGCTGGCCGAGTTTTTCGGCCACCTCGTCAATGTCAAGAAGATCCAATCGAGTCATCGGTGCTCATCATTTTCTGGGTTAACAACACGACCATACGTCATCAGACCGGTTGTCACAGCACACATTGATCCAGGACAGAGACCATCAAGAAAGCATGACTCCCTCACAGCGCGTCGATTACAATCTACCCCTTACCACGGCTGCTTTTCGGACATTCCCCCGCAAAACGCAGGCTTGGTCCAAGATGATTTTCGCCCCGTTTCCGGACCGCACCTTAAGATAATCTCTGGTGATGAGCAACAATTCCGCCAACTGGCTCACCCGTTTTCATCGCCTTGGCTCTCCACCGAGTTTCTATCACCTCGCGGGTATGCTAATGCCCTGGGTAGCCTTTGTCTGTGTCGCCCTGTTCGCGGCCGGGCTCTATTGGGGACTGGTGCTTGCACCTGCGGACTATCAGCAGGGAGAGAGCTACCGGATCATCTATATTCATGTTCCCTCGGCCTGGATGTCGATGCTTGTTTATGCGGTGCTGGCCGCGAGCAGCGCGATCAGCCTTATCTGGCGCATGAAGCTCGCCGAGGCCCTAGCCCGTGCCAGTGCCCCGATCGGTGCTACCTATACCTTTCTGGCCCTCGCGACAGGATCCCTCTGGGGTAAACCGATGTGGGGTACCTGGTGGGTATGGGATGCCAGGCTGACCTCGGAACTCATTCTTCTCTTCTTGTATTTTGGCTACATGGCACTGGTGGTCGCGATCGAGGACAAACGCACCGCCTCACGGGCCGGCGCAGTGCTCGCGCTCGTGGGCGTTGTCAATCTTCCAATCATTCACTTTTCCGTTGAATGGTGGAACACGCTGCACCAAGGACCCACGGTGACCAAATTCGATCAACCCTCGATCGCACTGAGCATGCTGATTCCCCTGCTGCTGATGGCCGGCGCATTCAAGTTTCACTACCTCTATGCCATGCTGGCCCGCGTGCGTGTCGAGATTCTCGACAGCGAACGACGCACCGCATGGGTAAACACGCTGGTTACCCAGAGACCGTCATGATCGAATTCTTTCAAATGGGTGGTTACGCGATCTACGTTTGGCCTGCGTATGCCATTACTGCCGTGGCGCTGATCCTTACGGTCGTATCGCCGCTTCGCCGTCGTGTTCAGATAATCTGTGAACTCACAGACGTTGCCGCCCAAGACGATGCCAACCGGTCAGAATGAAACCTCGACGACGGCAACGACTCCTCCTCGTGAGCCTGCTGGTCGCCGGTGTTGCCGTGGCTGCAGGACTTGCAATGCTCGCCCTTCAGGAAAACATCAACCTCTTTTTCAGCCCCTCGCAGGTGTTCAAGGGAGAAGCACCTGCCAATACCCCGTTTCGTCTCGGCGGCATGGTGGTCGATGGCAGTGTCCGACGTAACGACGAAAGTCTTGAGATTCAGTTTGATCTCACCGATACTGCCGAAACGGTAACGGTGGCCTATACCGGCATCCTGCCTGATCTTTTTCGCGAAGGCCAAGGAATTGTCGCGCAAGGCAGTCTCGGAGCCGGTGGCGTTTTTAAAGCGACCCAGGTGCTCGCAAAACACGACGAGACCTATATGCCCCCTGAAGTGACAGAGGCTCTGGAGAAAGCTAAGGCCATGGGCATCCAATGATTCCGGAAATCGGTCTTTTCGCGCTGATCCTGGCACTGCTCATTGCGGTGCTTCAGACAGTCATCCCCATTGCCGGTGCAACGCGAAACCACCCTTCGTGGATCGCCGTGGCTCGCCCTACGGCCTTCGCACAGCTCCTTTTTGTCGCGATCTCCTACGGCTGCCTGACGGCTGCATTTCTGTCGCATGACTTCAGCGTTACCTATGTTGCTCAGCATTCCAACTCGCGCCTGCCGCTGATCTATCTCATCTCGGGAGTATGGGGTGCGCATGAAGGATCACTGCTTTTGTGGGCGCTGACGCTGGCGCTGTGGACTGCGGCGGTAGCCTGGTTCAGTAAAAGCGTTCCCGACCGCATGGTGGCCCGTGTGCTCGGTGTCATGGGTATAGTCAGCGTGGGCTTCCTGCTGTTCATTCTTTTTACCTCCAACCCATTCGAGCGCCAGTTCCCGCCACCGATGGATGGGCGCGACCTCAATCCCCTGCTGCAGGATCCTGGCCTCGCGATTCATCCACCGATGTTGTACATGGGCTATGTCGGCTTCTCGGTGGCTTTCGCCTTTGCGATTGCCGCCCTTTTGGGAGGCCGGCTTGATTCGGCGTGGGCCCGATGGTCGCGTCCCTGGACCCTCGCCGCATGGGTGTTCCTCACAGCAGGCATCGCCCTTGGCAGCTGGTGGGCCTATTACGAACTGGGCTGGGGTGGCTGGTGGTTCTGGGACCCGGTCGAGAACGCTTCCTTTATGCCCTGGCTTGTGGGAACCGCGCTGATCCACTCGCTGGCTGCAACCGAGAAACGCGGCGTCTTCAAAGCCTGGACGGTGCTGCTCGCGGTGTTTGCGTTTTCACTCTCGCTACTTGGGACATTTCTGGTCCGCTCCGGAGTCCTGACGTCAGTGCACGCTTTTGCCACTGACCCCGCGCGCGGGCTTTTTATCCTGATATTTCTGGCAGTGGTCGTTGGCGGCTCGCTGGTGCTCTATGCCTGGCGCGCGCCGGCAGTGCGAAGCAGCGGCGGCTTCAACCTGGTGTCGAGGGAGGCTGGGCTTTTACTGAATAATGTCCTTCTGGTGGTGGCTGCAGCCACTGTTCTGCTCGGCACCCTGTATCCCCTGGTGATTGATGCGCTGGGACTCGGCAAGATTTCCGTTGGGCCGCCTTACTTTAATTCGGTGTTCATCCCCTTGACTGCCCCGCTCGCCATCGTGGTGGGTATTGGATCCATGCTGAGATGGAAAAAGGATCAACTCGGCCGACTCATCCGACCGCTAGGGTTACCGTTTGCGCTTGCCCTGATTCTCGGCCTTCTCTGGCCTGTATTTTTTGGTGATTACCGCTTGGCCGCCGTTTTTGGGGGAGTCCTTGGGCTATGGACCATCTTCGCTGTCTTAAGCGGACTCTGGGGGCGCACCCGGTACGGCCAGCGCTGGCAAAGTCTGTCACGAACCCCGCGCGCCGTCTTTGGAATGAGCCTTGCGCACATCGGGCTTGGGGTTTTTGTCATCGGCGTCACCCTCACCTCAACCTACTCGGTTGAGAAGGATCTACGCATGGCGCCCGGCGACACCTACGCGATCGGTAATTACACATTCCGCTTTGACGGTATTAATCAACAGCGAGGTCCCAACTATCTGTCGGATACCGGGTCCATTACGGTGCTTCGGGGAGACCGGCTGGAAAGCGTCCTTAATCCCGAGAAAAGAATCTACCTGGTACAGCAGATGCCTATGACAGAGGCCGCTATTGACGCAGGCCTGACCCGGGACCTCTATGTTGCCCTTGGAGAACCGCTCGCTGACGACGGCAGCTGGGCGGTGCGTCTGTACCTCAAACCTTATGTCCGGTGGATCTGGTTGGGCGCCCTGATCATGGTATTCGGTGGGCTACTCTCCGCTTCTGACAAGCGCTACCGCAGGTTCGTCCACGAGACGAACTTCGCCCCTGCTCCGAACACCCGTCATGCCGCCTCCTAAAGTCCCAGTTTCCGGAAAGTCTTCGCCATGGGTTCTGGGAGTCATTCTGCTCCTCGGCCTCTCGTCCCCCGCTCCAGCGGTAATCGAAAGCTACGAGTTTTCAGACCCTGCCCAGGAGACACGCTACCAGAACATGATTGCTGAACTTCGCTGTCTTGTCTGCCAGAACCAGAATCTTGCCGATTCCAATGCAGACCTCGCAAAAGATCTTCGTGCCCGCACCTACCAAATGATCAGCGCTGGGGCCACGGATGATGAGATTGCGGAATTCATGACTGCCCGTTATGGAGATTTTGTACTGTATCGCCCTCCGCTTCGTTTGCGTACCGCCCTACTCTGGCTGGGACCCTTCGCCATTCTCCTGGTCGCGCTTGGTATTTTCTTTTTTACAATCCGAAAAAGCCGGACCGTATCGATCATGAGCGAGCAGGAACGTGCAAAAGCTGCACGCCTTCTCGACAACAATCGCTAGATGCCGATTCTGCTCTGGCTGACGGCCTCACTGCTCGCACTCGTGGCGCTCGGTTTTGTGCTGCCGGCGCTACTTCGTGCTTCCCGGTCCGGGGCCATTGAACGCTCGCAGGTGAATGTCGCGATTGCCCGCGAGCGCGAGCGTGAGCTGCGGGCCGAACTTGCTGAGGGTACGTTGAGTGATGCCGAATTCGATGCTGCCCGTGCGGAACTTGAGCAGGGGCTTGCCATCGACCTTGAGGGCAACGCGGAAGTTGCAGACGCAAAAACCACGTCGCCACTGCTCGCTGCCGGGGTTGGCGCCCTGCTGCCTCTGGCAGCCCTCGGGATTTATCTTTTTCTCGGGATGCCGAGTGCCATCGATATGCCGGACACGGTCGCCCAGCTGGATTCAACAACCGAGGGGCAGCAGCCCGACGTCGATACATTGCTGGCGCAACTGAAGGCCCGGCTTGTCGATCAGCCTGATGATATCCGTGGCTGGACATTGCTGGCGAATGCGTTGATGAGCACCGGCCGGTATGCCGAAGCGGTCCCTGCCTACCGCCGGCTGGTCGATCTTCAGCCGGGCGATGCCGAACACCTGGTGCGCCTTGCCGATGCGTTGGCCATGAGCCGTAACGGCGTGCTTGCCGGCGAGCCTGAAGAGCGAGTTCGTCAGGCCCTTACCCTGGCTCCCATGCACCCCCAAGGCCTCTGGCTCGCCGCGATTGCTGCCGAACAGCGCGGAGCCTACGCGGACGCGCTTGACCTTTTCAACCAACTGCTGCCGCTGGTCGGTGACCAGCCTGAAGTCCTAACCGAAGTACGTGCCTTCATCTCTCGGACCACGGCCGCCCTTAAGGGTGAGCCTGAAGTGGCCACCGGCCCGCTACGCATCACCATCAGTGTTGACCCCGCCTTTGCCGGGACCATCACGGCGCAGGACACCCTGTTTGTTTATGCCCGGGTACCTGACGGCCCGCCGATGCCGGTCGCCGTCAGAAAGCTCACGGCCCAGCCGCTGCCCCGGGAAGTTACCCTGAGCGATAGCGATCTGATGCTGCCGGGGGGTGGCCTTGGAAGTTATCCCGAACTTCAGGTAGGCGCGCATATCTCCCGCTCAGGCACGGTTACCAAAGCGCCGGGGGACCTTCTAGGCCTGAGCGAAACGTTTGGCCCCGGGGAGAACTCGGAGGTGAAGGTGGTGATTGCGAGCACCGTGGGGCAATAACAGACAGCTTCGCGGGCGAGCGGCTACGGCAGGATGGCGTCCCAGTCAAATTCGGTGAAAAAATCCAGTGACTTGGCATTGCACTGGCGCTGCAAATCAGATCCCGGTGCTACGCAGGTGGCACAAAGATAGCGCTCGCGCAGAGCGTTTCCGGCTGGAGTTTCCTCGATACAGATAGTTGCAATGCCTGCGACCTCTCCACCCTGACCTTCTACGAGTTCGATCGCGGCACCCATGGTACCGCCCGTCTCCACCCACTGGTCCACCAGTAGCACCCGTGCACCTTCCCGGAAGGCGGGCCTTCGAAGTTCCATGTGCTGCGTGCGCTGCGTGTAATTAACGAAAGAGACCTGGTCCGCCGGGACCGGGAGTTTGCCGGCCTTGCGCACAGTAAGAAAACCCGTTCCCAACTTTTCGGCCATAGCGGCACCGAGCACGTATCCGGCGGCATCGATCCCCGCGACAACATCCACCGGCGTCGAATGAAATGGCTCACACAAGGCGTCCAACATTGCGTGAAAAGCACTCGCATTGATGTAGGCTGAAGAAGGATCCAACCAGGCCATCTTGGGGTCTTTGACGTTCGGTGCCATATGCTTGAGGTACCAGTCAGGATCGGTGCCGTCCTCGATGCCGTCGGCGCTACCCCCGCGCGCGGCGAACCGCCGTGTCTGCTCCAGAAGCTGGCGCAGTCGCCTCGGATCCAGGTTGTAGAAATCCCCGGGGACATTAACCCCGGTCGCCACCAGGAACGCATCGGCATGTTCCATGTAATCCGAAACATTCTCCGGGCTGATCCCCGAGGCGATGGCCAGCGGGCTATCCCCCGCCCCCTCCCGAAAGTCGAGAATTTTCTGGAGCACCGCAGGATGTCCGGTGGCGACCCCCGACGTTGTCACCACATCCATATAGTCCACAGCAATACCTGCCGATGCACGGTATTTCTCGGGCTCCACATCCCGCTGCTTTTTAAACGCAGTACCACCGAAATACATACCATCCCAGAGACCGGTTTTTCTGATGCCGGCAATCGATTCGGCCTCGGCCTGACCATCGACACGTTCATCAATTCTTGCATCATCGGCCCAGTAGGCGTCGACCCCCGTTCCATTTTTCTTGAGTTCACTCAGGATCGGGAAGGCTGTCTCACCACTTATTCCCAGGAAGTTCACCCCAAGCCATAAGTCCGGGTACGCCTTCCGACAATCCTCGATAATCGGCAGGAACTGCGCCACGTCGAAATCGTGGTTAATCAGGAAAGCGCCGGGCGCACCGCATTCGGCCACCGTCGCAAGGTTGCGCTTGGCCTGGGGGCTGTCCAGAACGTGAATGACTGGGAGAACTACCGGCCCCATAGATTTGAAATATTTACGAAATTCGCCCCGATGCATAATTCTTTTTTACCTCCCACGGCAGATCGTAGTTGAGGCGCTTCCAGTGGGTAAACCTAGACCGCAAGCAACTAAGGCTGTAAATATATCCGAGCCACTACAAGCGGTGATAATCTCTGGGCTCAAGGCTTTTGAAAAAGAGCCGGGAGGATCAGTTTGTCGCTAATACAAGTTAACTCACAAAACCCAAGCCACAATCGGAGGATACTCGATGACGGACAGTAAAAAGGGAAAAGACCTTTCAATCACGCAACAGGGCCAGCCTGACGCCGCCCGCCGGAAAATCCTGAAAGGCGCCGGCGCGGTCACGGCTGCCAGCGCGCTAAGCGTGCCGATGATCCTCGTGCCGCCACGCGCTAACGCCGCAACCGAACTCAACATGATTGCCTGGTACGGGCATGGTGAGCCCGATATGGTTGAAGAGTTTGAAGCCATGCACAACGTCAAGATCAAGGCCAAGTACTATGCCGGCGGCGACAACATGCTGGCTCTCATCGCCCAATCACCCCCGGGCACCTATGATCTCATCCTTTCCGATGGGGAATTCGTCAAACTGCTCAAGGAAGCGGGCTATATTGACCCAATGGATCCTGGTGAGTACAACATGGGTGATCTCTACGACGAGTATTCGCACTTTGATGCCCACTGGATGGGGGACACACTGTATTCCGTCATCGTGCGCTTTGGCTACCTCGGCGTGTCATTCAACACCGAGATCATCAGCCGTGAAGAAGCGTCAGACTACAACATTCTGTGGGACTCGAAACTCACAGGGAAGGTCGGCCATTTTGACTGGCACCTGCCGAATCTGGGCTGTCTCAGTCTTCGCGATGGAAACGATAAGCCTTCGCCTTTCGATATCGACTCAGCACAATGGTCACAACTTCAGGAGACGACACTTTCCCTGAAACCCCAGGTAGGCGGCTATTTTGACTACGGCGGCACCTTCGCCTCACTGAAGAACGGAGAGATCTACGCGATGTGCGGTATCGGCGACTGGATTACAGGAGTCGTTCGTCAGGATGGATCTCCAGTCGATTCGGTGATCCCCAAACAGGGCGGCATCCAATGGACCGAGTCTTACTCAATCGGCAAGGGCTCCAAGAAGCAGGATCTCGCCAAGGAATTCATCCGTTACATCACGTCACCCAAGGGCCAGGTACGCTCGATACAGATGGCGGCCTACCCCGGTATGTCTCCATACAAATCAGGCTGGACCGCCATCAATGAGGCCAACCCGGAAGAGGCCAAACGCCAGCGGATGACCTTCGATGGGCCCAACTGCATCGATGACCTTCGCGAAGGCCGGATTCACTTCAGGCAGACACCCGTACAGCAGTCGCTTGAGGACTGGAATGACTTCTGGTCCGAATACAAGAACGCGTGATGCCCTGATCACTCTAACCGGCCCCTCGGGGCCGGTTTTTCTTTTCCTGGCCGGATAACGAGCCAGCAGGAGATCGCCTCACTTGGCCCTGACTCAGAACACCCGCTCTCCCCAAGTGATGCCCCAGCGCCGGCAGGTGACCGTGTACGGCCTGACCTGGTCAATGCCGATTGTGATCTGGCAGCTGGTTTTCTTCATTTTTCCGCTGATCTTTCTGCTGTTGATCAGTTTCTGGTTGGTCAAAAACTACCGGATGGTACCCGGGTTTGACACCGTCAACTGGATCAAGATGTTCTCGAAGGGTTACTTCTGGGACACCTACTGGCGCACGCTCGGATACGCAGCTGTCGCGACAGTGGTGACCAGCGTGCTGGCTTTCCCCTGTGCCTTCGCGCTGGCTTTCAAAGTATCGCCCAAGGTCCGCCGCTGGGCGCTTTTCTTCCTGATCGTTCCGTTTTTTACCAGTTATCTGGTGCGTACGTATTCCTGGCAGATCTTTCTTAACGACAACGGGATTTTCAACACGCTCTTTGCCTTGGTTGGGCTTGGCCCCTTCCAACTGCTCAATAGCTTTTTTGGGACGATGGTCGGCTACCTCACCTTATGCCTCCCCCTGGTGGTGGTGCTGCAGCTGATCTCGCTCGCCAATGTCGACCGGTCCCTGGTTGAGGCCGCACATAATCTCGGGTGTGGGCGCCTGCGCACGGTTTTTCAGGTGATCATTCCGCTTGCCAAGATCGGTATCATCCTGGGTGCGGTTTTTACCTTTATCCTCGCGTTTGGCGACTTTGTCAGCCCCTATTACCTCGGCGGATCGAAACCACCCACACTCAGCATCCTGATCATTGACACCACCAAGTCAGGGCAGCAATGGCCGCGGGCAGCGGTTGTCGCCATTGTCATGATCTTGACCCTGCTCACCATTATGTTCGCCGCGCTTGGAGCGGCATACCGGAAACGCACATGAGCGCCCGCTCCGAAAAGAGTCTGCTGCTGCGCGGATATGTCGTGCTGGTCTTTCTCTTTGTGTTCACACCGATTCTGACGAGTTTCGTCTTTTCGGTGAACTCCGACCGTTTCCCGACCATTCCGCTGGGGCACTTCACCACCCACTGGTACGAGACGATCTTCGCCGACCCCGATGTCTGGGATGCCTTTCGCATCAGCGCGATTGTCTCCATTAGCGTCGCGGTACTGGCCACCTTTATTGGTTTTTGTACGGCCTACACTGATTATCGTTACAACTTTACGGGTAAGGCGCTTTATCTTTCGCTGGCGCTGCTGCCGCCGACCATCCCGCTGGTCATCATGGGGCTTGCGATGCTGGCGCTGCTCGCTCGCATCAACATGTCTGGGGAGATCTATTCCATCGTGGTCAGCCACGTGGTGCTCTGTTCACCCTTCGCCATGGCGGTCATCCGGATGCGCCTTGCCCAGATTGATCCGGACCTTGAGTCAGCAGCGTGGAATCTTGGCGCTTCTAACTGGAGAGCCATGCGTGAAGTCATCGTGCCTTTCTGCGGGCCAGCGATTGCCTCCGCATTCTGCCTGACAGCGGCGGTATCCTTTGATGAATTTGCAGTGGCCTGGTTTGTGTCCGGTCTTAACAAGACCGTACCCGTTATTATTCTCGAAATCCTGCAGGGCAATACCGACCCACAGATCAACGCCATCGGCTCAATTGTTTTCATTACCTCGATGACTCTGGTGATCCTGGCCCAGCTAATCCTGATGCGAAAGACCATCGACCAGACGGCAACCGGAATCTGAAGATGAACGAACCGTCCGCAACTCGCCCACTGGTCTCCTTTGACGGCGTTTCCAAGCGCTACGGGTCGGTGGTGGCCGTGCACACCATGAATCTCGAGATTTACGAGGGTGAGTTCCTGGCGCTTATGGGTCCATCAGGGTGCGGCAAAACCACCTCGCTGCGGATGCTGGCAGGTCTTGAGGAGCCCAGCGAGGGAGAGATTCGCCTCGAGGGCAGGCGCATCAACGAGATCAGCAGTATTGAACGGGATACGCCGATGGTCTGGCAGAGCCTCGCGCTGTTTCCTTTCCTTAACGTTCAAAAAAATGTCGAATTCGGTCTTAAGATGCGGGCAATTCCGGCAGAAGAGCGTCAACAGCGTGCACGTAAGTGGCTCGAGCGGATGGAGATCCTGGAACTGGCCGATCGCGATATCAGCCAGCTTTCGGGAGGACAGAGGCAGCGGGTTGCCCTCGCCCGCTCCCTCGTGACTGAGCCACGAATCCTGCTGCTCGATGAGCCCCTGAGTGCCCTTGACGCCAATCTTGTGGTCCGGATGCAGGGTGTGCTCGCGAGACTTCAAAAAGAGCTTGGGATCACTTTCGTGTACGTCACCCACAGCCAGTCAGAAGCCTTCGCCATGTCTGACCGGGTGGTAATCATGAGCCAGGGCCGGATCGAGCAGATCGGCTCACCGAAGGCGATTTACCGCAGCCCGGCTTCGCGCTTTGTTGCGGATTTTGTGGGGGCCAACAATATCCTTACCGGCTCTGTCAGCGACTCGACTGAGCGGCTGGAGATCAGGACTGCAGTCGGCGAATTCAGCTGCGCCAGGAACACAGACGTCAGTTTCAATCGCGGCGACACACTCGACATGGTAATCAGTGCCGATCTCGTGCAGATTTCTATGGAAAACCCGAACGTTCAGAACAGCCTGCGCTGTCGCTTCATTAGCGAGGAGTTTGTGGGCTCCATTGTGACTATCTTTGCCGAACTCGATGACGGCTCTGACTTCAAGGTGCAAACACGCCAGCGCGACCTCGCCAATATGGCGCTTGAGGAAGGCACCGTGTTCTTCGCCTCCTGGAATGATGCCGATGCCCACCTGATCGACGGGGGCAGCACTTAACATGCTCGACCTCATCATTCGCAGCGCTCGGGTCAGTGACGAGACACAAACGGTTGATATCGGCTGCCAGGACGGACGCATTGTAGAGCGGGCCCAACGCCTTGACGTCCCTGCCCGCGAAGAGATCGACGCCGGGGGTAATCTGGTCTCACCACCTTTTGTCGACAGCCACTTTCATATGGACTCTACGCTCACCTACGGCAAGCCCCGGTATAACGAGAGCGGCACCCTCTATGAAGGCATCAGCCTCTGGGGAGAGATCAAACCCGGATTATCCGTTGAAGATGTCGAACGGCGTGCGCTCATGCTCTGCCGCTGGGCCATCGCCAGGGGGAACCTTGCAATACGCTCTCATGTCGATATCGGGGACCCCGCGCTGACCGCAGTCCATGCACTGCTCGAGGTACGAAAAAAGGTCAGCCCTTGGCTGGATCTGCAACTCGTCGCCTTCCCCCAGGATGGTTACTTAAAAGATCCCAATGCCCCAGCCCTGCTCGCCCAGGCGCTTGATCTCGGCGTCGACATCGTCGGCGGAATTCCGCATTTTGAGCGCACCTATGACGATGGACGCCGTTCGGTTGAAACACTCTGCCGGATTGCTGCGGACCGGGGCCTGATGGTCGATATGCATTGTGACGAGTCTGACGATCCCGGATCGCATCATATTGAAACGCTGATCGCAATGACTGCCGAGTTGGGAATGCAGGGCCGGGTGACGGGATCGCATCTCACCTCGATGCATTCAATGGACAATGCCCTTGCGGATAAACTGCTGGGCCTCATGCACGAGACCGAGGTAAACGCCATTGCCTGTCCGCTGATTAATATTACCCTGCAGGGACGCAAGGACACCTACCCCAAACGCCGCGGCCTGACCCGGATCAAGGAGATGATGCAGCGGGGCATCAACTACTCCGTGGCACATGACTGCGTGATGGACCCCTGGTACGCAGGAGGCAGCCATGACATGCTTGAGGTTGCACACATGGGACTGCATGTTGCCCAGATGACCGGTGTTCATGAAACCGCGGATATGTTCAACGCCATCACCGTCAATCCGGCGCGGACCCTGAAACTTGAAGGCTACGGCCTTGATGTTGGCTGCAACGCCGACATGGTGGTTCTGCAGGCTAAGGACCCCACCGAGGCTATCCGGCTGAGGGCCAACCGGCTTTTCGTGATCCGCCGCGGCAGTATCGTCAGCAGGGCGGCACCATCGGTCAGTGAGGTGAGTTTTATGGGGGAAAACGCTCTGACGAGTTTCTCTGTCAGCGAACTTCCCTGAGAAGCGCGATCTCAGGCTTTTTCGGCCTCACAAAAGCGCGCGATCGCCCGCTCTAGACGCTCAAGCCCTTCGGCGATGTCTGCCTCTGGAATAATGAGAGAAGGCGCCATACGCAGCACGCTAGCGCCTGCAACCAGTACAAAAACACCCTCTTCCTGCGCTGCGTGCATGAGGTCACGGGCCTTGCCTTGCCAGGGTTCGTTCAGAACACAGCCGATCAGAAGTCCCATCCCCCGGATCTCACCGAAGACGCCATACTTTTCCCCCAGTCCCAAAAGCGCGCTCTCAATCCGCTGGCGACGCTCTGAAACCCCTTTGAGGACAGCCTCGCTGCTGACGATATCAAGCACGGCGTTCGCCACCGCGCAGCCCATGGGATTGCCACCCCAGGTGCTGCCGTGTGTGCCGACTTTCAAGGACTCAGCAACCTCTGCCTTTGACAAGGTCGCTGCAACCGGAAAACCTCCCCCAAGTCCTTTCGCCGTGGTCAGAATGTCCGGCACGACATCTAAAGCCTGGTAGGCATAAAGCGTACCGACCCGCCCCACTCCCGTCTGCACCTCATCGAGGATCATCAAGGCGTGGTGTTCATCACAGAGCCGACGGATCGCCTGCAGAAATGGCTTGTCCGCGGCGATCACGCCGCCTTCTCCCTGAACCGGCTCCACGATTACGGCACAAACGTCCTCGCCGAAGGCCTTGCTAAGCGCTTCGATGTCGTTAAAGGGAAGATGCTCTATCGCACCCGGTAGCGGCCCGAAGCCCTCCCGATAATTCGCCTGACCCCCGGCCGTTACCGTAAACAATGTGCGCCCATGAAAGGCGTTATCAAAGGCCAGGATCCGGTCTTTGTCCTCGCCGTGATGATCAAAGGCGTAACGGCGGGCCAGTTTCAGTGCCGCCTCGTTGGCTTCGCCGCCGGAATTACAAAAGAAGACCCTTTCGGCAAAAGTCAGTTCCACGAGCCGGCGAGCCAGTGTGAGCGCAGGCTCTGTCGCGAGGATGTTGGATGTGTGCCAAAGACGCCCGGCCTGATCAGTGAGCGCCGCGACGAGATCAGGGTGCGCATGACCGAGGGAGTTGACCGCGATGCCGCCCGCAAAATCGATATACTCACGCCCTTCCTGATCCCACATCCGGGATCCGGCACCCCGGACTGGAATCATCGACGCCGGAGCATAGTTCGGCATCATGTAACTGTCGTACCACTCGCGCTGCGCTGGTGACATCTTTTGACCTGAGGTTTAGGCGATAATTGCAGTGCGAAATTCTAGCGACCTTGGCTCAAAATAACATCCCGGAGCCGCTCGACGATACCTTTCAGGATTGTTAGAGTCCGCCGGTCAACCGGCTTTATTTGCATGAAAGATCCTCAAGACACCAAGTCCCAGCGCGACGCGACCCGCGCTATTACCAGAGGCCGCACCTCGCCTGAGCATCACGGCGCAGTCAATACGCCGGTGTATCACGCCTCGACCATTCTCCACCCTGATGTCGACGCCTTTGAAAAGCGCCACGACTCAAATGCCAACCGGCGGAAAGTAATCTATGGATTGCTGGGGACCCCAACAACTTTTGACCTTGAAGAGGTCCTTGCCGATCTTGAAGGCGGCCATGATGCCGTCCTTGTGCCTTCCGGGCTTGCCTCGATCAGCGTCGCCCTGCTCTCTTTTTTGCGCCCGGGAGATCATCTGCTGGTGGCGGACACGGTATACCCACCGACGCGCTCGTTCTGCGACCAACATCTTGCGCGGTTCGATATCACCGTGGACTACTACGATCCGCTCGTGGGAGGTGAGATTGAGTCCCTGATTCAGCCGGCGACCCGGGTAATTTTTATGGAGTCCCCCGGGTCCTTCACTTTTGAAGTCCAGGACATCCCGGCTATCACCGAGGTGGCCCGTAAACACGGCATTACGACGATCCTGGATAACACTTGGAGTACTCCGCTTTTTTTCAAGTCTTTCAGTCACGGGGTGGATGTGTCGGTACACGCCGCCACCAAATACCTGTCGGGACATAGCGATGTGGTGATGGGTGCGATCATCTGCGCGGAACACGCCTGGGACAACGTCAGGCGAACCCACCGGCACCTTGGGCAGTGTGTCGGTCCTGATGATGCCTATGTCACCCTGCGCAGTATCCGCAATCTTTCCACCCGGCTGAACGCCCACCACAGACAAGGGATGGCGTTGGGCCAATGGCTTTCACAGCGTGAGGAAGTCGCCGAGGTGCTGCATCCAGGACTGTCCGAGCATCCGGGGCATGCCGTGTGGCAGCGGGATTATCTCGGTGCGTGCGGCTTATTCAGTATCGTACTGCATCCCAAATCCCGCGAAGCGGTTCTGGCGATGGTTAACGGCATGGAACTCTTTCGCATCGGGGCAAGCTGGGGAGGCTTCGAGAGTCTGATGATCCCGGTTTACCCGGAGCAGTACCGGACCGCAACCACCTGGGATGCATCGCGCCCCACGCTGCGCATTCACGCGGGACTTGAGGATCTCGATGATCTAATTTCCGATCTTGAGGCAGGATTTAGGAGATTAAACGAAGCCTCGCAGTCCCCCTGATGTACCTGGAGCTCAGGAATGGGCCTTGATGAGAAACTGAAAGCCGAGTGCGAGGACTTTATCGCCGGGTTCCGGTCCGTTCTGCTCTCAACATTGAATGCTGACGGCTCACCCGATTTGAGTTACACCCCTTTTGTTGATCATGACCAGCAGTTTTTCATCCTGACGAGTCACCTTTCTGCACATACCGCCAACCTTATCCACGATCCTCGGGCGACGGTGTTGTTTATAGAAGATGAACCCGCGTGTAAGCAGATCTATGCCCGGCAGCGCCTGCGCTTTCAATGCGAGGCCCAACGGTTCGCAAGAGAGAGCGATACCTGGAATTCACTGATTGACCTGTTTTCCGCGCGCTTCGGCGAGATCATCGATACCTTGAGCGCCCTGCCGGACTTTGAACTCTTTGCCTTGCAGCCTCTGGGCGGCCAGTGGGTAAAGGGATTCGGCAAAGCCTTTGATTTCAACGGCCGGATGCAAGCCGACGCCACACACCTGAATCCCAAAAAAAATAGTCAACCGCGCTGACCGGCGCGCGGGCGTTTTTGCCTCGGGCCTTTCCCCTTCGGGTTTTCGCGAGAGGGCTCGACCCACCCGGCAAGCTGGCGGCATTCAGAGGCGCTTAATTCAATCACCTCGCCAGCGCGATGTTTTCGATCCAGCCTAAGTGGGCCGTAGCGCACGCGGATCAGCCGGCTGACGGTGCAGTTCACGCTCTGCCACATGCGCCGGACTTCCCGATTGCGCCCCTCTTTCAGTACGACCCGGTACCACCGGTTGCTTCCTGACCCCCTGCCGGGATCCACTGATTCAAACCGGCATGACTGTCCGCCGAGTCTGACCCCCGTCATCAGCCGATTGAGTTCGCGCTCACCCGGCGTACCACGAACCCGGCAACGATATTCCCGTTCGATCCCTGTCGATGGGTGCATCAGCCTATGAGCGAGTTCTCCATCGGTGGTTAAAACCAGAAGGCCCGACGTATTGATGTCGAGCCTCCCCACCGAAACCCAGCGCCGGCCCCGGAGGCGGGGCAGACGGTCAAAAACCGTAGTACGTCCCTGCGGGTCATCGCGCGAGCAGATCTCACCTACGGGCTTGTGGTAAAGCAATATCCGCGCGCCCGTTGGCGCGCTCGGAGAAAGGGCGACGGGCCGACCATCCACCGTAACCCGGCATTTTGCTGTAATTCCCTGCCCAATCTCGGCCGGCCGGCCATTGATCTGTACCCGCCCCTCGCGCACCCAACGCTCGATCTCACGGCGGGATCCCAGGCCCACCCGGGCGAGTGCTTTTTGTACCCGTTCAGTCAAATTCCGTGTTTAGCGCGGCCCTGGTCGCAGATGCATCTTCTGGATCCTGGATTTGAGCGCTTTCGCTGTCTGAGTCGTCACTGACGTATTCGGCACTGACAGGCAGATCATCCCCATCGCCGTTTTCCGGATCCACTTCCTGGTGCTCCTCATCACCCACCTCCCGATCCAAATCTTCGACAGGGACAGGCGCCAGCGACGAGGGCATCGCGATGCCCAGTTCCCGCGCGATGTCGGCGAGCTGTCGTTCATCATCCAGGCCTGGCAATTCTTTCAGCGACGTCAGGCCGAAATACTCGAGGAAAATCGGAGTCGTGACATAAAGCGCAGGGTGGCCCGGCACCTCACGGCTGCCGGACTGGCGGATCCATTCGCGATCGAGCAGCACGCGCATGATTTCGGTGGTGACCGTAACGCCCCGGATATCCTCAATATCACCGCGGGTGACCGGCTGGCGGTAAGCGATAATGGCCAGTGTTTCCAGCAGCGCCCGAGAGTAGCGCGGCGGGCGGCTTTCGCGAAGTGCACGCAAAGCCGGCGCGTGAACGGCTTTCGTCTGGAAACGGAATCCCCCGGCCACTTCGACCAGTTCTACGCCCCGGTCCGCATAGTCTGACCGCAGCTGCTCCAGCGCTGAGAGGATCATCTCTTTATCGATGTTCTGGTCGAACAGGATCTGCAGATCCCGGACAGTGAGCGGGCGCTCTGAGGAGAACAGTGCAGCTTCCACTGCATTGGCGACAGGTTTGATGTCAGTCATGCGGATTTTGCCTTAACGTGAATCTGAGAGAAGGCATCGTTTTGTGCGACGGTCAATACGCCGTCCCGGACCAGCTCCAAAATCGCAATGAAACTGACAACGAGGCCCTTGCGGCCCTCTTCGCTGGTAAAAAAATCACTCAGGGCAACATAGTCGCCGCTACGTACCCGATCGAGAATCTGCCCCATCCGATCCCTCACCGAGAAGGTCTCCGGGACCATATGCAGATGCTCCCGACGTGCAGCGGAGAGCATTGCCGAACGCATCGCTGCCACCAGATCGTCCAACTCAACCCGAGTTTCCACCTTGGGGGGATCAGGATCCTCCACCCGGGCAAATACCAAATACAAATCCCGCTCGAGACGGGGCCGGCCATCCAGATTTTCAGCCGCATTTTTGAACCGCTCGTATTCCTGCAGTCTCTTGATGAGCGCCGCCCTTGGGTCTTCGTCATCGTCGTCCTCAGGGTCGGGCCGGGGCAACAGCATGCGTGACTTGATCTCTGCCAACATGGTCGCCATGACAAGGTAATCGGCTGCAAGGTCCAGCTGCATTTGCTGCATCAGGTCAATATAGTGCATGTACTGACGTGTAACATCGGCTACTGGCAGGTCAAGAATTTCGATATTCTGCTTACGGATCAGATACAGCAACAGGTCCAGGGGACCCTCGAAACGCTCAAGGACTACCTCGAGGGCCTCTGGCGGGATATAAAGATCCTCGGGCCACTGCTCGAGTGCCTTGCCACCGACAACCGCGCGGGTGCTACCCGACGAAACACCGCCTCCCGGCGGACGCAGCGCCTCATCGCTCATGTGTAAAGCGTCCCCACAGCAACCCGGACTTCGTTCAGGGTTTCTTCGGCTGTCGTTCGCGCCCGTTCGCAGCCGCTTTCAATGATCTCGCGGATCCGGCCGGGATTCTTTTCAAAAGGCTCGGCACGCTCACGCAGGAGCGCCTGCTCCTCAAGGAGCGAATCCAGCAGCGGTTTTTTGCAGTCGACACACCCGATACCCGCGCTTCGACAGCCAGCGGCGAGTTCGTCTCTTGTGCCTTGTGCTGTATAGACCTTGTGCAGATCCCACACCGGGCATTTATCCGGGTCGCCGGGATCGTTGCGACGCTGGCGGGCGGGATCGGTCGGCATCGACATCAGCCGGGTGCTGACCCGCTCTGGCTCGTCGCGCATCTGTATGGTGTTGTTGTACGACTTGGACATTTTCTGTCCATCCAAACCGGGCATCTTTGCGGCCGGGGTCAGGAGAGCCTCTGGTTCGAGGAGGATCTCGCGGCCGCCGCCGTCGAGAAATCCGCTTAAGCGCTCACGGTCTTCCACTGAGATGTTGGCCGACCCGGTGACAGCAGCCAGTGCGCGATCCCGGGCAGCGGTGTCACCCTCCTGTAGCCATTCGTTGCGGGCCTTTGAATACGCCTTCCCCGACTTCTTTCCCAGCCGTGACAGCGCTTCGGAGGCCTTTTCCTCGAACGCGCTGTCGCGTCCGAACACATGGTTGAATCTCCGGGCAATCTCCCGGGTCAGTTCCACATGTGGGACTTGATCCTCGCCCACGGGCACACCAGTCGCCCGATACATCAGGATATCTGCGCTCTGCAGCAGCGGGTATCCTAAAAACCCATAGGTGGCGAGATCACGATCCTTCAACTGCTGCTGCTGGTCCTTGAAGCTGGGCACGCGGAGCAACCAGCCCAGGGGAGTGATCATCGACAGCAGCAGATGCAGTTCCGCGTGCTGAGGCACCCGCGACTGTATGAACAGCGTTGCCCGCTCTGGGTCGATGCCGGCGGCAAGCCAGTCGACCAGCATGTCCCAGACGTGGGCATCCATCTCCGCCGGCTCCTCGTAGTGGGTCGTAAGGGCATGCCAGTCGGCAACAAAGTAAAAGCACTGGGCCTCTTCCTGCAGCCGGGCCCAGTTCTTGAGCACCCCATGGTAATGGCCGAGGTGAAGCCGGCCGGTAGGCCGCATACCAGAAAGGATTCTCCGGGGCTCAGCGTCAAACGACATGGAAAAACTCAGACAGCGCTGACGGCATATGGCGAGGGTCCTGGCTTGTGCTGCTAATGAGGTGATGCGACCACAATTTTACCTGATCATCCACCCGCCCTGAACATCAATCGGGACTAAAGGCTAGATTTCGAGTGGACCCGCTGGAGCCACACGCTGGTCCCGGCATTTTTCCAGAAGACGAGCAACCTGGTCACCGCCCGGTAAGGTCATGTCTCCCTCTATCTCAAAAAGCGGCTCAAGCACAAAGCGCCGAAGGTGCATTCTCGGATGCGGCACGGTAAGTTTTTCCGTCGCTATTGAGACCTCTCCATAGAGCAGGAGGTCGAGATCAACAATCCTCGGCCCGAACTGCGCTCCTGAGCGAACTCTTCCGAGAACGGCCTCAATCTTCAGCAATCTGTGCAGCAGTTCCTCCGGATCAAGGCATGTCGCCAGACGCGCGACCGCGTTCAGAAAATCAGGTTGATCCACGATTCCAACGGGCGCAGTCCGGTAAAACGAGGATACGACATCCAGACTCACGCCCTCTTCTGCGTTCAGGCAAACCAGCGCACCGCGAATAGCGGCCTTGGGGTCCTCCAGATTGCCGCCAAGACCGATCCAGGCATGGGTGGCTGCCAATGGCGGTTTCATCGCGCATTGCCGGTGGCGGGACGAGACCGGCGTGCCCGTCGTCGACGGTTTCTAGGCGCCCGGTCCCCATCCAGCCCCTTGATCATTGCCTGACGGTCAGGTCCATCGCGTTCCTGAATCTCGGTCCACCACCTGGCGAGTTCCGAGGAGACCTCCCCGGCCTTTGCCCGCAGGAGCAGAAAATCATAGGCAGCACGAAAACGCCTGTTTTCCAGTAGCCGCTGTACCGTCCGCGGCCGGCGCGTCTCAAGACGGCTTTGCAGTTCCCAGATCTCGACGACAGCGGTGCTTACGCGCCTTGGAATCATGACCCGCTGATTTTCTCTGCCGAGGACCTCAAAGGCTGAGTGCTGTAGCAGTTGCGGGGAATTTTTCCGCTTTCCTTCATGACGATCGCACTGTCGTCGCACCGCCCTCCAGAAAATACAGGCAAAAAGAAACGCCGCGATGACGGGCTTGCCCTGATCTATACGACGGTCTGTGTTCTGAAGTCCCTGAAGCACCAGGCCCCGCTGAGGATCAAGGTCGGCATCTCCGTAGGACCGCTGTGCTTCTGGAAAAAGTTCAGCGAAAAGACCGAAACTGCGTAACAGCCCAAAGGCCGCAACGGCATATCCACTATGAAAGAGCTTGAGCACCTCGTCGAACAGTCGCGCCGGCGGGACATGCCGCAGAAGATAGGCCTGATCGCGGAAGATCTGTTCGACGCCAGACTCCAGATCAAGATCCAGTTTCGCCTTGAATCGGACAGCGCGCAGCATCCGCACTGGATCCTCGTTTATCCGCTGGGCCGGATCACCGATAAAGCAAAGTCGGCCAGCCCTGATATCTGAAAATCCATCGACATAATCCATCAGGGTATTGCTGCTGGTGTCGTAATACAGCGCATTGACCGTGAAGTCACGGCGAAATACATCCTCCTCGCGAGTGCCGAACACGTTATCCCGAAGAATCCGGCCAAGATGACTGTGCGTGCCTTCCCCGGACTCTGATTCGCTATCAACTCCCGCCCGATAAGTGGAGACCTCGATCATCTCCCTGCCCATCCGGACATGGACGATACGAAAACGCCGGCCGACCATTCGCGATCGTGGAAACACCTGCCGTACCTCTTCTGGCGATGCATCTGTTACCACGTCAAAATCCTTGGGCCGCTCGCCCAAAAGCAGGTCGCGCACACAGCCGCCTACCAGTTCCGCCGAAAAACCGGCCTGATGTAGCGAATCAGTCACCTTACGGGCTCCCTTACTGACGCTGGACACCCCAAGGCCGTGCTCCTCCGACTCGATATGACGCGGGGATACAAACTGATCCCGACTAAAGCGGCCTGTCGGGATTAAAGATTTCAGAAGATTCTTGATCAGAAGATTTAACTGTCAGCCAAGCCCATCATGAACTGATGGCAGCGGATATGAGGCGATGGGAAACGTAACAGTGCTATGTTAGCATTTCGCGCATACCGCTCGCTCCCTTCGTCTAGCGGTCAGGACGCTGGCCTCTCACGCCGGAAACAGGGGTTCGATTCCCCTAGGGAGCGCCACCTTTCGGTCGGCTCAGACCGTTGTTGACAATTGGCGGCGCAGGGTCAGCACACTGAGGACCAGCAGGACCCCAAGGAGTGTGAGTACTAGGAGGCTACTGTTGAAGTTCCCATACGAATGAAAGAGTACGCCTAGAAGCACCGGCCCGCCGACACCACCGATCTCCGCCGCTGAAAAGAACAGACCCCCCGCAGTACCGGCGCGCTTGTCGCCCACACCCGGCACTTCCACCAACGTCAGCACCAGTACCGTCATCATCGATCCCGCGGCGATTCCTTCGACTACGAGCGCGAGATAAAGCCAGATTCCTACGGGTTGGGCGAGCAGTGCGACACTCGCCACCACAGAGCACGAGAAGAGTAAGGTCAGCACGGAAAAGCGCCTCGAACCCACCGCCATCCGCGGCAACGTCAGGGCGCTCAAAATTCCGATACCGACCGGTATGGTTGCAAGCGCGCTCGCTCTACTTGCGCTCGCACCAAAACTTTGCAGTATCTCGACTAGCCAGTTCCCCATTCCGTGGTTTATTGCAAATACGCCGACGCTCATCAGCAGGATGAGTCGGACCGCAGGGATATCCAGTATCTCTATCAGACTCGCTAAGGTGGCATTGTTCTCGGTGCGGTCCGATGCTTGAGGTCTTGCCTTAGCGACCAGGAGCCAGAACAATCCTGCCACGAGGCTGACGCCGCCCCAGATCTGGAGCAATAACCGCCAGTTACCCTCAAGCATGGGCAGCACCAACGGCTGAGTCAGCAGCAGCGCCGCCATCGCTCCGATTCCAGGGCCCGTAATGTAGATACCCATCGCCAACCCCCTGCTCGCGCCTTCAAAATATTCACTGACGACCTTGGGCGCGCCGGCCGAGATCAACGGCCCGCCAATACCAAAAAGGGCCACCGCTGCCAGAAGGTCGATGTACTCCTGTGCAAAGCCCCGGAAAATGCCAGATAAGCCGATGATGAGAGCACCGACTGCGAGCCCCCAGCGGCTGCCCAGCCGATCGAGCAGAATCCCGCAGGGTATGGCCGCAAAGATATAAACAAACTGCCATGCACCCATGATGGTGCCCATCGCGCTGTGACTGAAACCCAGATCAGACTCGATCTCGCTGACGAGCGGTGCCAGGCTCGCCATGCTGAGCCCAAAACCCATGTAACAGAGCCACACGCCCCCGAGCATCCACCAGCGGCGTGGACTGTGTTCAGTCCGAGTCGATAATTCCGGCACCGGCGCCAAATCTTAAGGACCGCTCTGACTCGGGAACCAACAGACGGTCGGCCAGCGATTTAAGCTCCCGAACGGTTTTCTCATCGGCGGTGAGACCCTTGGCCTCGCAATCCAGATGGCACTGGCGTTCACGAGCTGCATCGACGAGCACGGTACCTGCGGCTGTAGTGCTTGAAGTCCTGCTGGTATCCAGCCAGACCTCCCCTGCGCCCGGTGTGTCCGTGCCGGGCTCTTGCGCCTGTCTCTCAAGGCAGATCACTCCGCCTTCCGAACTGCTCGAAAATACGTAATGAGCGGTTTCGATGTTCAGGATGAGTTCCGGATCTAGTTTTCGATGGCCAAGCGCCAGTGCCGTCGCGGCTAGCAAAGGCCTGTCGACGTTGGTCAGTTGAACCTGGGTGCCCGGGCCGGGCCATCCCGACTGCAACGAATCACAACCCGCGGCCGCGAGATAAATGGCTGATATCGGTTCGTCAGCGGTCGCAATCCCGCCCGGTTGGGCATCGAGATCCGGAAAGACTCCCGGTACCCGGCCTTTGTCCAGTCCGGTGAGTACGTTAAACGCTTCGAGGTCCCCGGAAAGGCCACAGGTCTGTAACCATAGGATCGGCGCAACCAGATCCTCGGCGAGCCCTAAAGGGAGCCCGACCCCCCGTCCCGCTTTTAATAACAGCTGTGTAAATTCCGCTGACGATTGCCGCATCAGCCGCCCTGGGGTGCAACCGAAAGCCACCAGTCATCGGCCCAGGGTTCAATAAACTCGTTCATCAGCGGTGCACCCTGAAACATGGTAATACGTGTCCACAACGACGATTTGGGATCAAATTTGGCAGCACCAAAACAGGCCAGTTTGAATCTCAATATATCGAGCGGCGAGCAATCTTCGCTGATCAAATTATCCCTGATCTCTCCATAGGGGTAATCCTCTAGCGACTGGGCCCGACGCGCGAGGTGCCGGAATTCGGGATGCTGCTGCAAAAATGCCATGAGCGTCTGCTGCGGATCTGATTCCAAGAGCGCCTGGCGAAACGCCCTCATGTCCCGTGCGATGGCGACAGGCATTTCCCGATCCGCTCCGGGTTCTTCCGTGCGTCGGCCAAAGCGCGGTTCCAGCTTGTTCTCCGAGACATACCAGAAGTGGGCATTCTCTGAGTCCATCGAGAAATCAAATCGGTCGGTCCAGCCGTACTGCACGTTCAGTCGCTCAAGAAACTCCGCCACGGTACCCGTCACCCGGATGTCCCGTTCCTCTTGCACATGGAACATTGCATCAAGGCCATCGGCCACCTCGGGGTATAACTCCAGAAGCAGCGCCCCGAGCAACTCCTGGCCATCCAGCCCGAACATGCTCTCGCCAAAACAAAAGAGCTCATCCCACAGACACCTGGAACGCTGTTCCTGGTCCACCTCGAGAAGCCATACTTCAAGCCTATCGAGTTCATGGGTGAGTCGCTGATTGCGGTCTTTGTAATCCTGATCCCCGGTTTGCCACTCACTGAGGTGCTGTATGGTGCGTTTCACCAACTCAACCGCGCGCGTGACCTTCCCAGACTCAATACCAGACAGGGAACGCACACGGGCGATCGCAGTTTCACGTACGAAAAACCACTGATGCAGGAGCTCCGGGTGACTGACTACGAAAGGCGCCATTCCAAGCCCTGTTGCGTTACCGATGCCCAATGAGCGCTTCAGTTCGGGATCCAGTGAAACAGACTGATCGGGCGCCCGTCGCGATGCGATGTGTTCGAGCTGGTCAAACGTGAACTGGCGGATAAGATAAACCGTGAGCAACTCGGCCTGAAAAGAATTTTGAGTCTCCTGGCGTGATGCAATGCGCGACCGATCGCTGACACCGAACTTGCCGTTGCCATATACAGCCGTAGTACGCATCAGGTAGCCCACCTCATTGAGCCTGCTGGCTTTGGGCTGCTCGCCAGCGGAGAGGCATTCGCATACGTACTCAAAAAGTCGAAGACTCCGGTTGGCCCGGGAAATCACGAGGTCGGTCGCCTCAAAACGCCCAGCCTCCTGAAGCGGCGCCTGAATCCGCAGCCGATCTATATCTACAGCAGAGGGGGTTCCATCAAAGAGCACAAACGCTGCATCCCAGGCGGAGGCGATCACCCGGTCGGTTCTATCCTCATCGGCCAGCGGATTGGCGAACGCGACCAGCGAGTAGGTTCTATCCGGCAGGTGGGCGGTATACACCGACGTACCAAAACCGTCCTCGTTAAGGTCAAAGTGCTGACGCTCGACCCGCCAGTTTTCTGCCGCCATGCGTCGAAGCAGGATTCGCATGAAACTGAGGCGCGTCGGAAAGGCCGCGCCCATTCGCTCAAGGGTGCAGACCGCTTCCGGTGGTCGAAGCGCAACTGAGGCTTGCGGCTCCCCGGGTTCATGCACCCCAGCGCAGGAATCTACGGGGTCCGCCGCCTGCTTTGCCTTGTCCACAGAACAGTCCTACGCCCGAGCAAAAGACTGCTCGAAAAACCGCAGCCAGTTACTGCCCATGACAGCACAAACCGCGCGTTCGTCAAAGCCAACCTGTTTCAGCCCAGAGACAATATTCGGAAAATCCCGACTATCCCTGAACCATGAAGGCTGCTCCGGAAAGCCGGGCGTATCAGCAGAGCCCTCACCAAAATCCCGATCGGTCGTCCAGCGGCCGTTGCGCATCCATTCCACCACGCTGTCCGGCTGATCCTGACAGAGGTCTGAGCCGATGCCGATATGTTCGATACCAAAACGCTCGGCTGTATCTGCCACCATTTCACAGAAACTCTGAAGCGTGCACTCGCTGCCGTCACGAAGGTGATGCGGGTAAAGCGAGAACCCGACCATGCCCCCGGATTCCGCCAGCGCCTTCAGCACCGTATCCGATTTATTGCGCAAGGCTGGATGCCAGAACGCCGGGTTCGCGTGGGTAATCGCAATCGGCCGGGAAGAACACTCTATGGCCTCGAGTGTCGAGCGCTCGGCGGAATGACTCATATCAATGACCAGTCCAACCCGGTTCATCTCGGCGATCACCTGCCGGCCCATCCGAGTAATTCCGGGGTCGTGCGCTTCATAACAGCCCGTCGCCAGCAGCGACTGATTGTTGTAGGACAGCTGCATGAAACGTGCACCTAACTGGTGACAGATCTCGACCAGTCCGATGTCTGCCTCGATTGGTGAACAGTTCTGGAAACCGAAGAAAACTGCCGTCCTGTCGCTTTGCCTTGCCGCGAGAATGTCCTCAGCAAGGCGGCCCGGCATGATGAGATCCTTATGATCCTCAAAACGCCGGTTCCAGTCGGCAAGATTGGCTGTCGTCTGCCCGAAATCCTCGTGGTAGCAGACGGTGACATGCACCGCGTCCAGCCCACCCTCTCGCATCTCGCCAAAAATTCTGCGAGACCAGTTGCAGTACTGAAGGCAGTCGATTCGGGCGTCTGTTAACGCCGGTGAAAACCCGGACATTTCATAACCACTCGGTTTCAAAAGGCAGGCTCGACATCCGCTCTACCCCGGATTCGGTGATGATAACCTGTTCCTCCAGTTTCACGCCTTCACGACCGCCTTCGACGCCAATGAAGGACTCCACACAGATCACCATCCCGGGCGCCACAACCCCCTCATACCCCTTCGCATCGAGATCAACCTGGTGTTTGATGCTTGGATACTCGTCGGCGAGCCCCACCCCATGCATCAAGGAAGGGTAACGCTGGGAGAGATATTCCGGGGGAATCTTCCAGCACTGCTCAGAGACCTCGTGGAGACTGCGGCCAGGCGCTAGCGCTGCGATGTTAGTCTCGATCTGTTCAAAGGCCGCTGCATACAGGCGCCGCTGCGCATCGCTGGGACGGTCCCCGCAAAGCCATGATCGTGAAATATCTGAACAGTAGCCGTAGGGGCCGATCAGGTCGGTATCAAAACTGACGAGATCTCCCGCCTCGATCGGCCGCATTGAGCACTCCCGGAACCAGGGATTGGTTCGGGGTCCGGAAGACAGAAGCCGGGTTTCGATCCATTCCCCGCCGAGACGGATATTGGTTTCGTGCATCCGCGCCCACAAGGCGTTCTCGGTCACGCCCGGCGCCAGAGCTTCGCGCATCGAATAGCAGGCCGCCTCACAGGCATTCATCGACACACGCATCAGCGCAAGCTCTTCGGAGGACTTGATCGCCCGGGCGCGCTCAGCGACACCCTCACCTTCGTGAAGCACCAGCCCGTTCGCCCGCAGCGCGTCACAAGGCATAAACGACAGCCGGTCGATCCCGAGGTTGCGGTCACTCCCGCCATAGGTAGACATCAGATCGCCTATCTCGGCGGCAAACTTGCGGGCGCGGGTTTCGCTATGGGAACCTGCGGAGAAAAAGTAAAAGGACGGGATCACCCGGTACTCATCCACCCCGGGCAGATCCTCGGCAAGATGCGGGTGGTTGGCGTAATCGAAGAGAACAACCGGACCCTCCAGCGCAACAAACACACAGCGGGTCTCATAATGGGAGCACCATACCTGCATATTGGTGGCGTCGGTCGCGTAACGGGTATTGATCTGATCAAAGAGGAGCAATCCAGAGACACCCTCTTTCCTCATTTCCTCCCGAAGACGCCCCAGGCGATACCGGCGAACTACATCGAGGTCAACCGGCGGCTCGCTGAACTCCATTGCGCCGTGCTGACGGGCGGCACGCTGCCCACTCCGAACTGACTCAATTGGCATGACTATTCAAAACTCGACTGTTGGGAGCATCGTTAGGAGCGCATTAAACAACCTATATTACGCAATCCAAAGAACGACGACGCGCCGTAAATTTTTCCCCGAACGACAGTCATCAGTTGGATCGTCTCCGGGAGTCAGCGGGTCCGCAGCGTTGTCTGCGGCGGGGAAGCCAATGCTGCCTGAACTCCGGAGCGGCTGACAAGCCAGACCATCACAACACTCACCAGAATCGAAACCGCAACCACAGCAAATCCCGGGGCGTAGTCCAGGTTAAACACCTGGCTTGCAAGGAGCCATCCCGTGAGCGTCGCAGCGCCAGCCGCGATAATCCCGGCGATCAGGGCGATCACAGCAAATTCCGTGTTTAACGTATGTAGAAGGCGCCGCCGGTCGCATCCAAGCACCTTCAGCATCGCCGCATCCTGAATCCGACTGTCGTGACTGGATTGCATCACCGCATAGAGCACCACAGCGCCCGCGATCAGGGTGAAGCCGAATACCAAATTCAACGCAACCCCCACAACCTCAATCAGATGCCGGACCTGTCCGAGAATCGCGCCGATATCAATAATGTTTACCGTGGGAAACTGTCGGCTCAATGCCAGCAGTTCATCCTGACGAGCCTCTTCCAGTCGGATAGCACTTAAAAACGTGTGCGGTGCATTCTGAAAGGCGGCCGGTGGAAACAGTACAAAAAAGTTCGGGTTAAAACTTTCCCAACGCACTTCACGAAGATTCATGATCCGGGCATCAATCGTTTGTGACCCGACACGGACGCCAATTCGGTCGCCGACCGTCACTCCAAGCGGCTCCGCCCAGCTTTCGGCCAGGGAAACCACGGCTTCTGTTGTGCCAGGTTGCCACCACTCGCCTGACACGAGCCTGTTGTCCTTCGGGAGATCGCGTGACCAAGAGAAATTCAGGTTTCCTTCAATACGTGAGGCGGTTCTTGGATCCGGATAGTCCTCTGCCGTCGGAATCCTGCCATTAATGGTGACCAACCGACCTGTCGCCATCGGCGTGAATGAGGGCTTCTCATCCAGACGCTCCGCAAAGAAACCATCCAGACGCTCTTTCTCATGATCCTGAATATTGGCGAGAAAAAAGTTGGGAGAACCCGCAGGCACACGGGCTTCCCAATTGTCGAACAACTGCCCACGAACCAGGGAGAGCGTGACCAGCACCGTCAGGCCGAGGCCAATCGCAGCGATCTGAAAGGTGGTTGACATCGGGTCACGGTAAAGGCGGCCAAGGCCAAACCGCCAGGAAACGCCCACACCGTGGGCCGCCCGCTTCATCAGTTTCAAAATGCCGAGGCTCACCCCCATCATGGCAATCAGTGCCGCAGCGATCCCCAGCAGCACAAAAAAGACGAGCCGGGTCTGGCCAGCCTGCTGCACCGTCAGTAACACCAGCGCCAGAACCGGGACCGCATACCAGAGCGCATCCCGGACTGGTCGTACTGGCGTCTCGGTCCGGCGAAGTACCTCCATCGGCGCTACTCTCATCAACCTGACGAGTTCCGGAACGGAAAATCCCACGAGTAACGTGAAGCCCAGAACCAGGCTGATCACCACTGCGCTCCACCCTGCTTCGCCGGCCCCCAGCGCAAAAACCTCGCCGAGCATCAACGTCATCAACTCCTGAACAGCGAAACCGATAGCGGCGCCAACAAGGCCCCAAACCATTCCCATCATCAGCAGAGTCTGAATGTGGATCAAGAGTATGGTCCGACCGCTGGCGCCAAAACAGCGGAGCAATGCCGCCTGCTTGCGCCGCCGGTCGACATAGCGTCGCGCGGCCACAGCAATGGCAATCCCTGCGATGAACAAGGTCCCAAGCGACGCAAGACCAATAAACTCCGTTGATGCCCCGACGGTCGCCCCCACCTGCCGTTGGGCCGATTGCAGATCGACAATCCGGATCTCATTTTGACCCCGCCGCTCCACGAAATCCCGTAATCCGGATACTTCGGTCGTAGATCCTGCTGCCAGCAGCGCAAATGTGGCCCGGCTCGATGGACCCAGCAGGCCCGACGCTTCGATATCGGCACGGTGCACCATGATCCTGGGAGAAAAACTGAAAAACTGACCTCCCCGATCAGGCTCGTAAGCAAGCACTGACGCAAGGGTGAGGGAAACCTCCCCGATATCGAGTCGGTCTCCAAGCGTCAGGCCCAGAGTTCCTAAAAGCCGCTTGTCGACCCACGCCTGTCCTCTGCCGGGGCCATGTGAAACGGAAACCATTTCCGGCGCCTGCGGGTTCTTTCGTAAGCCAAGCGTCCCGCGTAACGGGTACCCGGGGGTGACTCCTTTTACCGATGCCAGAAGGGTCTGGCCCTCGATAAAGAGAACCGTCGGAAAGGTCACCGTAAGTGCAGTCCGAAGACCGAGTGACACCGCTCTTTCTTCGAAGATCTCGGGAATCTCGGCGCGTGATGTTAGTTTGATGTCTGACGCGATAACCTCACCGGCACCCCGTTGCAGGCTGTCTTCCACGCGGTCAGAGAAACTCCCTACAGCACTTACCGCAGCAACTGCTGTCAGGAGTGCGCCACCTAACGCCAGCATCTCGCCTGAGCGCCAATCCCGCCAGAATTGACGGCTGCCATGCAGAAAAGAAAACTTCATCCTGTATCACCGATGACGCGGCCTTTTTCAAGGCGCAACTGTTTGCTACACCGCGCTGCCAGCGACGTGTCATGCGTTACCAGAACGAGTGCTGCCCCGCGGCTCTCGCAAAGGGAGAATAGGAGTTCGGCGACCTGCTCTGAGGCCGCGTCATCAAGATTGCCTGTCGGTTCGTCCGCAAAAAGGATTTCCGGATCAATAGCGAAGGCCCGCGATATCGCAACGCGCTGTTGTTCTCCACCCGAAAGTTGTCGGGGATAGTGATCCTGACGGTCAGCAAGTCCGACGCTTTCAAGCCATCGTGCCGCATTTTCACGTGCCGCGTCATGGCCCGCCAACTCCAGGGGCAGCATGACGTTTTCCAGTGCAGTAAGCGTATCGACAAGATAAAACGACTGGAACACAAATCCAACCCGTCCCGCCCTCAGCCGGGCCCGGCCATCTTCATCAAGTACACCAAGATCACTCCCGGCAAGCATAATCTCGCCACTGCTGGACTGATCCAGGCCTGCGAGCAGGGCGATGAGGGTGGATTTTCCTGAGCCTGAGGGCCCAGTAACCGCCAGGGCTTCGCTTTTACCGACCTTAAGGGAGACGTCCTTTAAAATCGTGAGTGTCCCTGCCGGTCCAAGCACCTCCCGCGAGACGTTAATGGCTTCCAAGACAAACTCTTTCACTACTCTGTTGCTCCTTTTTTTGCTGCTGTTCGGCGGCTCAGCAAACGCATCTTTGCCCGTGGTGCTCGTTATCGGGGACAGTCTCAGCGCCGCCTATGGTATGCCCGTCGAAAAAGGCTGGGTCAGTCTTATCAAGAAACGCATGCAATCCCGAGCGCGGATCGAGAATGAATCCGAGAGTGCCAAAACTACGCCCCAAGTAACACACAAACTCCCAGATTGGTTAAAAAAGCACCAGCCTCAGGTCGTCATTCTTGAGATCGGCGCCAATGACGGTCTGAGGGGTCATCCCCCGTCGGTCATTTACACGAATCTCGCCGGGATGATCGAACGCTCACTTCAAGCGGGTGCTGCCGTCCTCCTGACCGGGATAGACATTCCTGCAAATTACGGTCCCGCATACCGAGACGCGTTTCGGTCAGTCTATACAAAACTCGCCGCGGATTATGACATCGCTTTTATTCCTTCGATGTTCGATGAAATCTTCTCTCGTCCAGAATTGCTCCAGGCGGATGGCCTGCATCCCAATGAGACCGCGCAGCATCTGATCGCAGATCGAATTTACCCTGTGCTGAGGACCCTATTAGACTGACCGTCCGGCGATTGTGAAGGTTGACAGTGCGGAGAACCGCTCGGTTCCCGCGAGAAGCGTGATACATACCTTCAGGGCTCACCGGTCCCGATCTCCCCTTTTCTGCGGCCGACGTAATCTTCGAGGGACTCGCGCACGCCAGGGTCAAGTGCTGGCGGTTCGTGATCTGCGAGTATCGACTGCCAGACAGTGGTGGCCCGTGCAGTCGCGTCCTGACTGCCGGCCGCCTGCCAGTTCTCGTTGTTCTGCCAATCGCTCACCAGCGGCGCATAAAATGCATCCTCATATCGCGCCATCGTGTGCTCGGTACCGAAAAAATGCCCGCCCGGATCCACATCCCGGATTGCTTCAAGACCAAGTTCATCCTTGGAGCAGTCAATCGGCGACAGCATGTGCGCCAGATGCTGTAAGACCTCAATGTCCAGGATAAACTTCTCGTAAGAGGCGACCAGGCCTCCCTCCAGCCAGCCCGCGGCATGGTAGACCACATTGCCATGACCCATCACGGCACCCCAGAGGGCCATCTGGGTCTCATAGGTACTCTGCGCATCAACCACGTTTGACGCGTTGCAGGCACTCGTCCGGTATGGCAGGTGATAGCGTCTGGCCAACTGGCCGCCGGCGAGGTTGGCCTTGGCATTTTCCGGAGTACCGAAGGCGGGCGCGCCCGAGCGCATATCAACGTTTGATGTGAAACCGCCGTAGACCACCGGGCTACCGGGGTAGAAAAGCTGGATCATCGCGATACCAAAAAGCGCTTCTGCGTTTTGCTGGACCAAGCCCGCTGCCATGGTCACCGGCGTCATCGCGCCTAATAAGGTGAACGGCGTCACGATCACGGCCTGACCCAGTTCGGCAAGCGCCAGCGCCCCGTCAGACATCGCTTCGTCCAGTTTTCTGGGCGAGTTCACATTGATATTGCCGATAAGACCCGGCTCATCGCGCATGCCTTCCAGGGTAATCCCCCGGGCGAGCGCCAGCATATGGGCCGCGTCATGTACCCGCCCGCCACCGATCGGAATCGCCGAAAACACCTTGTCAGTTAGCGTGAGATTCGCGAGATAGCAGTCGAGATGGCGGGTTGTCGCAGGAAGATCGGTGGTCGCAACCGTTTGGTTGCCAAAGAGAGCAATTACGTTGAAATGCTGGCCAAGGCTCAGCAGTTTCTGGTAGTCAGCGAAGTTTCCGGCCCGGCGCCCACCGACCCGGTCGTGCACATTCGGCGGGCCGGAAACCATCCCAAAGTAACTCTGATTACCCCCCAGGGTCAGGACGTGATCGACGTTACGCGGCGTTAGGGTAAACGTGCTGGGCGCTCGAGCCACGAGTTCGAGGATCATGTCGGGATCGGCAAGGACAATGTCCCGATCCACAGTTGCGCCTTCACGCTCAAAGGCGTTTCTGACCCTCTCACTCATCACCTCGATCCCGGCGCCACGAAGGAGTTCCAATGAGGCCTGGTGAATGACCTCGATCTGTTCCTCGGTCAGAGGCCCAAGTGGCGTATAGGTGTTAACGAGGGGTCCGAACGGCAGTTGTGACACCCGAGCGGGCGCAGAACGCGCGGCTTTTCGGTCCTCGCGGGCCCGCTTGCGGTTGCCCCGAGACGACCGGGGACTCCCCGGGTTTTCCGACATGATGGATGGTCCTCCAGTGCCGATGGCGTACGGTCCTTGAGGATGGCAAAGCGGCGGACGGGATACTACAGTCAATGCGTCAGGCGCATACGGCGACGCGACCCGGCTTTCCGCCAAGTCTCATCCGTCGGTGAAAAAGACACCTAGCCGAGAACGGCTTGAGTGGCTTCGGCCAGTATCTCGGGAATCCGGTCCAGTGTCTGTTCGTCGGTCACGATCGGCGGAGCGACACAATAGGCATCCCCACGGACCCTCGAGAACATGCCACGGTTCACGGTCTCGGCGTGAATCCGGGCACCCACCGCATCGCCCGCATCGAATGGCGTCTTGGTGGCCTTGTCCTGCACATACTCCACACCGCACATCATTCCCAGTCCACGTACGTCCCCCACGTGCGGATGATCCGCAAGGGCCTCTTTCAGCTTGACGAGCAGGCGCTGTCCCTTGGTGCGGGCCTGTTCGACAAACTGCTCACGCTCGACGATGTCCAGCATTGCAAGGGCGACCGCACAGCCAACCGGGTGGGAGCTATAGGTATAGGCGTGCATCCAGGGGGAGCCGCTCTGGTTCATTACATCGGCGATCTCATCGCTCATGCCAATACCGCCCAGCGGGAAATAGCCTGAAGTGACGGCCTTGGCAAACTGAATGAGGTCGGGCTGGACCCCCCAGTGCTCAAGACCAAACATCCTGCCTGTCCGGCCAAAACCCGTGATGACCTCATCCGATACCAGTAGCACATCATACTGATCGCAAATCTCCCGGATGCGGGGAAAATAATCATCCTGAGGAACGATAACACCACCGGCACCCTGAACCGGTTCGGCAATAAACATCGCGACCGTATCGGCGCCTTCCTCCAGAATTTTCTTCTCAAGTTCATTGGCGGCCGCAATGCCCTGGCTTTCGGCGCCCTCGGGTGCCTCATACAGGTAAGGATAAGGGCTCGGGATATGAACAAACCCCGGTATCCGCGGCTCAAACATCGCCCAGTAGGGTGGAATTCCGGTCGCACACATTGCCGCAAAAGTCACACCGTGATAGCCCCAGATTCGGGATATGACTTTTGTTTTTTCAGGTTTTCCCTGAACCTTCCAGTAATAGCGGGCCATCTTGATATTGCTGTCCGTGGCTTCTCCGCCGCCCGAGGTCAGGTAGAAGTGATTGATATCAGGATAGGTCAGTCCGGCTAGCCGTTCAGCGAGTTCAATCGCTCGGGGATTGGTGCTGCCGGTGTAACCGGATGCAAACCCCATCTCGCGCATCTGTTTGGAAGCGGCATCAGCCAGTTCATGGCGGCCGTTGCCCGCGGTGTTGCACCAGAGCCCGGAGAGGCAGTCGATAAAGCGATTTCCGTCGGCATCGATTAGGTAAGCGCCTTCACCTCCCGCCCATACCCGGGCAGATGCGTGTGCGGCGGGGTTGTGCAAGGGATGCACCAAATGGGCTGCATCCCGGTCCACCAACTGCTGTTGCTGCTGTGCCATGTTGACTCCTTGTGTTCTCAGTTCTTGATAGGGCGGATAAGGCCTGCCCTTTACCCCTGGGTGGATTATGACTGGGCATCTGCCATGGGGTTATTGGGATGCGCGGTCCATTTCAGTTTTTCGTCCGGATTCACCATCAGACCCGTACGGATGTCTATTTCGTTCGTCAGACTTCGCAGCGTCAGGCAATCCTCGACCGGGCAAATCGTGACACAGAGGTTGCAGCCGACGCACTCCTCTTCGATGACTTCATAATAGCGCTCTCCGTTGTTCCGCGCGCGGATTGCCTGGTGCGAAGCATCCTCACAGACGATGTGACAACGCCCGCACTTGATGCACAGGTCCTGATCAATCTGCGCCTTCACCGTGTAATTGAGGTTAAGGTGCTGCCAATCGGTCAATGACGGAATGGCACGCCCGATCGTATCCGATACCGATCCAAAGCCCTTTTCACCCATGAAGCGGCTGAGTCCATCGATCATGTCATCAACAATCTTGAAGCCGTGGGTCATCGCTGCCGTACAGACCTGGACATTGCCAGCCCCAAGCAGCAGAAACTCGACCGCGTCACGCCAGTTACTGATGCCGCCAATGGCCGATATGGGCAGCCCCTCGCAGTCTGGATCCCTGGCGAGATCAGACACCATGTGCAGCGCAATCGGCTTGACTGCGGGACCGCAGTAGCCGCCATGCGTGCCCATCTTGTCAATGGTGGGGTTAATACTCAGCGAATCCAGGTCCACGGACATCACCGAGTTAATAGTATTGATCAGCGAGACGGCATCAGCCCCGCCCTTTTTGGCCGCACGGGCCGGCTGGCGGATGTTGGTTACATTCGGCGTAAGCTTCACGATAACGGGCAGCCGTGAATACTGCTTGCACCAGGCGGTCACCATCTCGACATATTCGGGCACCTGTCCTACTGCCGAACCCATGCCGCGTTCCGACATGCCGTGGGGACACCCGAAATTGAGCTCGAGCCCGTCAGCCCCGGTGTCCTCAACCTGAGCCAGGATGGATTTCCACACGCTCTCCTGACAGGGCACCATCAGGGAGACCACGAGAGCGCGATCAGGCCAATCCTTCTTGACCTGCGCGATCTCATCAAGGTTCACCTGCAAAGGCCGGTCGGTGATCAGCTCAATGTTGTTGAAACCGATCACGCTGCGGTCCTTGCCGTGCATCGCCTCGTAGCGCGGGCCGCTCACATTGACAATAGGCGGGCCCTCTTCACCGAGGGTTTTCCACACCACGCCGCCCCAACCCGCTTCAAACGCGCGATTGACGTTGTAGGCCTTGTCGGTCGGCGGCGCGGAAGCCAGCCAGAACGGGTTCGGGGACTCGATCCCCGCGAAGCTGCTTCTGAGGTCCCTCATGAGTCTCTCCTCCTTGTGCTTGTCCAGCGCTGATCTGCTTGCAATTTTAGTTTGAATCGGCCGGGTGTGATCCTTAGCCTACCAGCGCTTCGTGGATGGCATTGGCGGCGACCTTCCCGTCCTGAACAGCGGTGACCGTAAGGTCGTCACCTCCGGCAATGCAGTCTCCGCCGGCCCAGATTCCCGGGCAGGAGGTCTGCCGGTTCTCATCGACCACCAACCTGTCACCCGTAAGCGCAAAATCCGGAGCGTCACTGGTCCGGGCCACATGCGGCCCCTGGCCAATAGCTTTCAAAACCATGTCGGCAGGCACCACAAAGCGCTCCCCGTTGGCAGAGGCTCCCGTGGCCTCGAACTCCACACCTGTCGCCCGGCCGTCTTCAAGAACGACGGTAACCGGCTGGGCCCAGTAATGAATAGAGACCCCGCGAATTTTGGCAAATTCCTGTTCTTTGATACTCGCCTTCATTTCTTCCGGACCGCGCCGATAAACAATACTCACCATTTCGGCACCTAACAGCCGTGTCTGCACCGCGGCATCAATCGCGGTCATGCCGCCTCCGATGACAACAACCTGCCTGCCCACCGGGACCGACGAGAGTGCGGATGCCTGTCGAAGGTTATCAATAAAACCTACGGCATCAGTGACTCCAACACCGTCCTCGCCCGGAATCCCAAGCGCGTTACCAGTGCCAAGTCCTATTCCGAGGAAGAGCGCGTCATGGCGTTCCTGAAGCTCGGCGAGCGTGACACCATTGCCCAGAATCGTATCGTGGACAATCTCGATTCCGCCGAGTGATGTGATGAAATCGGTCTCCCGCTGGGCGAAGTCGTTCAGCATCTTGTACGCGGCAAGGCCATATTCATTCAAGCCCCCGGACTTTGACCGGGCCTCGTAGATGACAACATCATGCCCGAGAACAGCGAGACGATGCGCGCACGCAAGGCCTGCCGGTCCCGCGCCCACGACACCGACTGTTCGACCGCTTGTTTCGGCGCGGGCAAAAAACGTAGGCTTTTGCTCAAGCGCCTCGTCCACGGCGTAACGCTGCAACAATCCGATACTGACCGCGTGATCATCTCCGTGATTACGTACACAGACACCCTCACAAAGGGTTTCCACGGGGCATGCCCTGGCACAGGTGCCACCCATGATGTTTTCTTCGAGGATGAGCCCCGCTGCGCCGACGGGGTTGCCGTTGGCGATCATCCGGATGAATCCGGGAATATCGATCCCGGTCGGGCAGGCCTCCGTGCAGGGCGCATCGAAGCAGAAGTAGCACCGCTCGGCCTCTACCCTCGCCGCATTTTGCTCCAGCGGCGTATGCATCTCACAATAATTGCGCTGACAGTCCGCCTCTTCGAGGCGGCCCGGTGCAACCCCAGGCTCTCCGTTATGCGCTGTTGCAATTAGTTCCACTTTTCAACCCCTTTGACCCAATAAACCCTCACCAAAGCAGCGCATCGC
>Ga0315336_1001620_pt1 | contig 41434 bp, 29 predicted proteins | sample ASW5metaG_FD_204512 | JGI IMG/M metagenome (GOLD analysis project Ga0315336, IMG submission 204512) | Ammonia-oxidizing marine archaeal communities from Monterey Bay, California, United States - ASW #5 | ecosystem: Environmental > Aquatic > Marine > Intertidal zone | place: USA: California... | reverse complement strand
TCATGGAGTCCGTGCGCATATCGGGTAAACTGAGGACGTGCAGGTCCAGACATAGTCGGATTCTTAATCATCCAGATCTCGCCCCTTCTGGTCGAGACAGCCAATTGCCCGTCAGGTAGGATATCTAAGCCTCCAACCTCCAGAATGATGTCCTCAGGAATGGGAAGTGTTTCGATTTTGTAGAAATCGCTTTCGGTTAGAGAAACCTGAGACAGGGCCGTTGAAGATCCCAGAAAAGCCATGAGGCAGGCCACGCCCAAGAAGCGCAGTACCTGCAAAAATGGAGCAAATGGTCTAGAAAGTGTAGATGCTGATTTCATGGGATTACCAGATCAGGGTGTATTGCACGGTCGCACTGCCGTCGCTGAATGAAAATGGGACAACTAGTTCTTGGCCGTCCGCCGCTGAGCGAATCACTGCCTGTTCATTCGAGGACTCTAGTAATTTCACGTAATAGGAATTCCCGTCGATACTGAAATCTCCATTTTCAAGCATGCGGATGCTTTCACCTTCCGCCACCCGAATCCAGTATCCGCCTTGCGGTGATTCGCTACTCAGGGTGACCTTGCGGTACAATTCGCGCCCCCCTTTTTCGGGAAGCACCCGGTCTGATACCGTCACATCTCCCATTGCATATCCAAACGTCGGATATCCTTCCGCATTTAGTTCATACCCTTTGAAGGCAAAATTGGCCTGCGCGCTGTCGGGCCAGACCGCATCAGCAGTTTCCAGGTGGGCAACATTCGGTTGTCCGGAGAAATCCAGGACGCTTCCCATCGGCACAGCCAGTTGATCTTGACCTCGGCTGTTCCACATATCGGTGGTCTCGATGAAGCGACCTTTCCAGGCATGCATCAAGGCTCCTTGCTGGAAGTCCATGGTATAATGAACACCGTTCTGATGACCCACTGCCATCGTATGGGTCTTCTTGACGCCCTCGTGATCGACGAATCCGCGGATCAACGAGGGTTCTCCTGCGGGCTCTACGAAGATTGAACGCGCCCAACGTGGTTGGGGCAGCGAACCAGGAGCATTTAGCGAATGAATTGGTGTCTCCGATCCTTCTGCCCAGACCGCCAATCTTGGCTGAGTCCGTTTGCCGCCTTTGTTCTTGTAAACAATCAAAGAGTAGGAATGTGTACCCGTCTCGAGATCAATCTCTCCCGAGTCAATCGTGCTCTTGCCCGAATGAACGAGAACAACTTGGTCTCCGATCAACAGAGTCCCACCGCCTACAACCATTTCCTGATAATGAGGGTCTTGAGTGATCCAGTCGAGTCTCAATTGAAAAGTGTACGTACCCGCGTGCGGCACATACATATCTCCGGAGTAGCGTAGGGCCATCTGATCGATTTCTTCACTCAGACGCCAATCGATCCCATCTGCGGCTTTCTCCCGCACTTCTTCCATTTCGGCGAAATCAGGTGCGGATTTAAATACTCCGGCAACTTCTTGAAAACGCGTGTTCGAAACAGTTATTAAACCTGGCTTGAAGCTTTTATATCTGATGTTGCGGACTGCTACCGGCCCGTGATCTCCTTGAATCATTAAGGGGCCCATTGCCTGTTCATCGGAAAATGCCGCAGATGTGGTTGGGCCCGTCAGTTCGACATTTTCGTGAATGACGACCCCGTTGTGGACCACCTTGAGCATGCGTGCATTGGTTATTTTTCGCCCTTCATCGTCAAATCGGGGTGCTTGAAATCTAATTTCGAAACGCTGCCAGAGCCCGGGGGCTCGAGCGACATTCATGCTCGGCGCGTGCCCTTCATATCCTCTCCCAAAACCGGTTCGTTCCGGATTGAAACGCTGGTATATACCGCCAGCATCAGCATAGGTGGGCCTTTCGACCCCCCAACTGTCATACATCTGGATTTCATATCTCCCCTGGAGGTAGATGCCTGCATTGGATCCTTTGGGCATCATAAACTCCAATTCGAGTTCGATATCTCCGTGCTCCCAGCTGGAAAATAAATTATCTCTTTCGGTCTCAGATGGAATATTGACCAACACGCCTGTTCCGGTGGACGTACTGATCTGATGCTCTGTATGCCGATCAGCGGTTGCCCCTCCGGCAATGTGCCAATTTCCGGAAACCGGACGAAAGTCGTCCATGTTTGCAAGGGATAACTCAGACATTGGCCGTTGCTGCGGTTGCGCAGCGGCTGTGCTCGAAACCAGGACCAACAATCCAAAGACCAGAGGGACAGACAGGATTTTCATCGATTTCATCTTAATGGTGTGAATCGTTCCGCCGTCCAGTAAACAGCAGCGGGGTGACGGGTGGGACGACTGCACATTAGTTTACTCGATGCTCAACATAGCAAAAGCTTCTCTTTCCTCACACTAAATCTGGCCTTCATGACTGAAGAAGAGAACTGCGCGTTCTGAGTTGAGACTGATCACGGGAAGTACCGAGGTGATATCCATCGCGATCAGTTGTATTCTCCTTGCAAATCACTCTTCGATCCCACTCAGGAAGCGCATGGCCGCCCGGACTGAAATTACTGCCGAAATTATACGACAAGGCGCTGTCGCTGTTGTTCGTTTGGGAGATGCCGAGAAATTATTGAGGGTGGTTGAAGCAATTGCCGAAGGTGGCATGACCGCGGTAGAAATCACATTGACCACTCCCAGAGCTATCGATATGATAAACGAGGTCTCTTCGCGATATGGCGACTCGATATTGCTCGGTGTCGGATCAGTTCTCCGTGCTGAGGACGCCAGGGCGGCGATTGATGCTGGAGCACGCTACGTGGTCAGTCCTATTTTCAAATCGGAAGTTGTAGAATTTGCCCACTCCAGAGATGTGCCTGCATTACCCGGCGCATTTACGCCCACTGAAATCCAGATCGCGACTGAAGCTGGAGCCGATATCGTAAAAATATTTCCGGCTGGAGTGGTCGGAATGTCATTCTTCAAAGCTGTCCTGGCTCCGATGCCCCACTGCAGGCTCATGCCCACGGGGGGCGTTACCATCGAAAACGCAGGAGACTGGATACGAGCCGGTGCGTGCGCTGTAGGAATTGGGAGTGCGCTGGTGGACATAGAGTTGATTGCCAGTGAAGCATTCGAGGCTATTACCCACAGAGCACGACTGCTTCGAGCTACGATTGAAGAGGCCCGCGCATGAACGATTTCCCCACCGATAAGTCAGAATAATCAACATGAAAACGATCACTTTTGGAGAGATACTGCTCCGGCTCTCCACTCCCGGTTTCAAACGTTTTATCCAGACCGACTCTCTCGACGTGACATATGGTGGTGGCGAAGCCAACGTAGCTGTATCTCTGGCCAATTACGGATTTGACAGCTGCTTTGTGAGCAAATTGCCTTCCCATGAAATCGGCCGAGCGGCCCGCAATCATCTCCGCCGCTTTGGAGTTTCCGATCGGTACCTCGTGGAAGGTGGGGATCGTGTCGGTATCTACTTTCTTGAAACCGGCGCAAGTCAACGTAGCTCGAAGGTTGTGTATGACAGGGCATCTTCCGCGATAACAACGTTGGCTGAAAACGAATTGGACACGGATACCATTTTTGAGGGCGCTTCATGGTTTCATTGGAGCGGAATTACCCCCGCTCTCGGGCCGGAGCCATCACGAACGCTCTTATCGTTGTGCCGGTCAGCCAAAAAGGCCGGCGTCTCCGTCAGCTGTGACCTGAATTTCCGGGAGAAGCTGTGGACGACACAAGAAGCGCAACAAGTTATGCGACCCCTGATGGAATACGTAGACGTCTGTATTGCGAACGAGGAAGACGCTCAGAAGAGTCTCGGACTTGAAGTGGCAAACTCGAACATCGAAGGAGCAGAACTCGATGAGGCGGCCTATGCCGACCTGGCAAAACGACTGAAGAAGGAATTTGGCTTTTCGGCGGTAGCCATTACGCTTCGCGAAAGCCATTCAGCATCCCAAAACGGCTGGAGTGCCCTGATGCTTGACGAAAAAGAATGCACTCAACCCTACCGCTCGACGCGCTACGAAATCCAGATTGTCGACCGCGTAGGAGGCGGCGACGCTTTTGCGGGAGGACTCATTGCAGGCCTTTTGAAAAAGAGCAGCACGAAGGAAGCACTTGAATTTGCAGTTGCCGCGTCATGCTTAAAACAGACGATCCCCGGAGACTTCAACCTAGTTTCGGAGCGGGAAGTCGATCGACTCATGACTGGATCAGGTTCGGGACGGGTTGAGCGATGAGCCTACACTACACCGTTAATTGCTGTAAATTGGTTGAATACGAGATTCAGATTCGCCTCCATTTCGCCTCAACGGAGCTGTGTAGGCAATTGTAATGTCTAGGGCTTCAGGTTTAATCAGATCTATGTCAGAAACCGCCGTTATTTTAGTGACCGGTGCCAGTCGCGGACTTGGTCGTGGAATCGCCGTCCATTTGGCGGGACAGGGGTATTCTGTCGCCATAAATTTCGCGCGCAACACTGCCGCCGCAGATGAAACTCTGGCGCTTTGCGAGGCCGCAAAACAGGATGAAAATCAGCGTTTTAGAACCGTCCAAGCAGATATTTCTCGGTCAGAAGACCGGCACCGGATGCTCGACGAGATCCTAACTCGATTCGGCCGTCTGGACTGTCTTGTCAATAACGCAGGTATCGCACCCCGTTCACGAATGGATATCGTCGACGCGACTGAAGAATCCTTCGACGAAGTCCTCGAAACCAACCTTAAAGGTCCGTATTTCCTTACCCAGGCAGTTGCAGCGCACTGGCTTAAGGAAAAGCCCCACCCTTTGCTCGATAGCGGGTTTTGCGTTGTGTTTGTATCCAGTATCTCAGCGCACACAGCAAGCACGTCTCGCGGCGAGTATTGCGTGTCTAAGGCGGGTTTGTCGATGGCAGCTCAGCTCTGGTCAGCACGCTTGGCGGGAGACGGTATCCTCGTCTACGAACTGCGCCCCGGCATCATGGAATCGGACATGACCGAGGGAGTCCACGACAAATATGATCACCTAATTAAAGAAGACGGACTCGTCCCCCAAGGACGTTGGGGCACGGGAGAAGATCTCGGACGCGCCGTGGCTTCTCTAGTTGGCGGCGATTTCCCCTTTTCGACAGGCGCAGTCATCGATGTTGACGGCGGCTTTCATATTAGGCAACTGTAGAAGCCACCCTATGATCGACGTTAACACAAATCTGAGCACAGTCGCGCTATTGCCAAAGCTCGAGCGATTCTTTTCCCTGGCCGGAGCCAAAATTCGACTGCTCGACAGCGAGTGGAATCCCGATCAGGGCAGCCCCGTATTTACCATCAACGGTAAATATGCCACCAGGGGCTGGACGGAATGGACGCAGGGGTTCCAATTTGGCAGCGCATTGCTACAGTTTGACGCAACGTCGAACGAGGAATTTTTGGAGCTAGGACGCCGAAGAACGCTCGACCTGATGTCGGCCCATCTGACCCACACTGGAGTGCACGATCACGGTTTCAACAACGTGAGTACCTACGGAAATTTGCTTCGGATGATCGAAGAAGGGCGCATCGAATCCAGCGAGTGGGAGAAACGCTTTTATGAGCTGGCTATCAAGGTATCCGGCGCCGTGCAGGCGTCACGATGGACGGATCTTCCGGACGATCTCGGGTATGTCTATTCATTTAACGGACCCCATTCCCTGTTTTCCGATACGATTCGCAGCATGAGGCCAGTCGTCTGGAGTCACGCTCTCGGCCAGGTACTTCAGGGAGAGCACGACGCCATTCACAATCTGCTGGAAAGGTCGCTCATGCACGCTGAGACGACTGCGAAATTCAATGTCTATTTCGGAAAGGGAAGAGATGCGTATGACGAGTACGGCCGAGTGGTTCACGAATCAATTTTTAACCTGAACGATGGCGCTTACCGCTGTCCCAGTTCGCAGCAAGGGTATTCGCCTTTCACGACGTGGACCCGCGGTCAAGCCTGGATAATATGTGGGTTCGCAGAACAGCTGGAGTTTCTGCTAACCGTTCCCGCCTCGGAGTTCGAGGGAATCAATAATCTACGTTTTAAAGATAAAAAGGCGGTTTTAGAACGTTTTCGTGGGGTAGCGGTCGCCGCCGCCGAACATTATATCCGGAATTCTCCCACCGACGGCATTCCGTACTGGGATACCGGTGCGCCTGGTCTGGCGAGTCTCGGTGATTACCAGGATCGTCCGGCAGAACCACACAATTCCTTTGAACCGGTCGACAGTTCGGCCGCTGCAATCGCTGCGCAAGGCTTGATTCGTTTGGGTCATGTGCTATCCTCCATTGGCGTGGAGGACGCGGATCGGTATCTGAATGCCGGGCTGACGATCGCGTCACGGTTGTTTGAAGAACCGTATTTATCTGCCGACCCGGAACACCACGGCCTGTTATTGCACTCTGTCTATCACCGCCCCGGGGGGTGGGACCACATTCCCGAAGGTCAATCAATCCCTTGTAATGAAGCAACCATGTGGGGCGATTATCATGCGATGGAATTAGCTGTGCTGATAAAGCGGTTGGCCGAGGGCGGCTACTACCAGTTCGCGCGATGGAATAATGAACAGAAGGGATAATGACTGAACGCAGACTGGGAATAATCATGCATGGCGTGACAGGACGCATGGGGATGAACCAGCATCTCAAACGCTCCATTATCGCGATTCGGGAGCAAGGCGGCGTCGCACTCTCGAATGGAGACGTTGTCATGCCCGACCCCATTTTGGTTGGCCGGAATGCCGAAAAAATGGAACGTCTGGCAAAGGAATGCGGTGTCGAACGGTGGACAACGAATCTTGAGGCAGCGTTGGCAAATTCCGACGACACCCTGTTTTTCGATGCGGCCACGACTCAGATGCGTCCGGAGCTGTTAATACAGGCCATGAAGGCCGGAAAGGATATTTACTGCGAGAAACCCGTTGCTGAGCATCTCGATGCAGCACTTGAAGTTGTGCGGGTTGCCAAAGACACTGGTGCGAGGAATGGAATTGTCCACGACAAGTTGTCCCTGCCCGGACTAATCAAGCTTCGTGCCCTCAGGGATAGCGGGTTTTTTGGCAAGATCCTCTCTGTCCGGGGAGAATTCGGGTACTGGGTTTTTGAAGGTGATTACCGGACGGCGCAGCGACCAAGCTGGAACTATCGGAAGAAGGATGGCGGCAGCATCATCACCGACATGCTATGTCACTGGCGCTATGTGCTGGACAATGTCATCGCTCCGGTAAAAGCCGTCAGTTGCTTGGGCACGACGCATATCGGCAAGCGGTGGGATGAGCAGGGAAACGAATACGTGGCTGATGCGGACGATGCGGCCTACGCCACCTTCGAGCTCGAAGGAGACATCATCGCCCAAATCAACAGTTCTTGGTGCACCCGTGTAAGACGCGACGACCTGGTCACTTTTCAAGTCGATGGCACGCTCGGGTCTGCCGTTGCTGGTCTGCATTCGTGCGTCACTCAGAGCCGGGATGACACACCGAAACCAGTCTGGAATCCTGACGAGCCAACGTCCATGAACTTCATGGACGACTGGTCTGACGCGCCCGATGATGGGCCTTACGACAATGGCTTTAAGGTTCAATGGGAGGCGTTCATTCGACATCTGTATGATGACGGTCCCTGGAATTACTCGCTGCTCGAAGGAGCAAAGGGTGTGCAGCTAGCGGAATTGGGACTCAAGAGCTGGGCGCAAAGGAGATGGCTCGACGTACCCGAACTGGAAATCTGAGGAATCTAGATGTCTGAAATACTTCGCGATCTCTCTAGCGACATTTCTCTTCTATCACTAAACACGGCTACCGTGCGCCAGCAGTGGAATCTAGCAGAAGCCATCGAGGGCTGCGTGCGGCACAACATCGGTTCAATCACACCATGGCGTGATCAGGTAGCGGAATGCGGTCTGGATGAAGCGGCGAAACGAATCCGAAATGCAGGATTGACGGTTACGAGCCTGTGCAGGGGCGGCTGGTTTCCCGCTGCGGATCGCGAAGGGCGCCAAACAGCGATTGATGACAACCTCCGAGCTATTGATGAGGCAGTTACTCTCGATGCCGCCTGTTTGGTGATGGTTGTAGGTGCGCTTCCAAAAGGAAGCAAAGATATTGAAGATGCTCGATCGCAGGTATTCGATGGAATGACTGCAATAATGGATCATGCTCGAGCTAGCAATATGCCGCTTGCCATTGAACCACTACATCCGATGTATGCAGCAGACCGGGCGTGTGTCAATACCATGAAACAAGCCCTAGACCTGTGTGATGAGCTCGGCGATGGAATAGGGGTCGTGGCAGATGTTTACCACATCTGGTGGGATCCGGAACTGGCTGGGCAGATCGCTCGCGCCGGGAATGACGATCGCCTGCTCGTATATCATGTCTGTGACTGGCTAGTGCCAACCAATGATCTTTTTCTCGACCGCGGCATGATGGGCGACGGAATCATCGATCTAAAATCGATACGGGCGATGGTAGAGTCAGCAGGGTATCCCGGCAGTTGCGAGGTTGAGATATTTTCTCAAGACTGGTGGAAACGAGATCCAGACGAAGTGCTCCGAATCTGTATTGAGCGGCATCAAACTGTGGTCTAGAAGCGCCCTCTCATCGCGCGGGGGTTTCTGCTAGATCGTAAATCGTGTTCTGAACAGCGCCTTCGAATAGTGTCCCATCCTCGCTCTCCAGCACATATTTGATTTCCATGATCCGGGTTGGTCGAATATCCGGCATATGCAGGGTGACCGTTTTCCCATCATCAGAGACTGATACACTTTCAATAATCAGTTCCCGAGTATTGAATCGATCAGAACCATAATTGCGGGTCCTCTCGATGTCCCATGTTGTGACTGTGTAACTGCCCGGATCTGCTGAGACGTCTTCGTCGAGTGCTACTGAGAAAGCCAATCGTGCGCCGCCTTCGAGCGCCTCAAGTTCAACGGGTAAGTAGAGATCCTCACCGGTATAGCGCACCCTGTACAATCCACCTGTCTGGATCATCTGACTGGTCGCCCACGCAGACATACCAAGCGCGTATAACTGTCCATCTGCAGGATTCATCCGGCCGCGCATTATGCCCGTCGGAAACTGCGGAACTGGCATCTCCACTAAGCCAGCCTGCCTGATATGACCCTTGATCTGCGGCATCACTGCAAATATTTTTCCGTATCCATAGGAGAAGCTGAGCAAGTGCCCGCTCAGCGGCCCCCACGACTCGCTGTCTGCCCACAACAATTCCGCGGGTGAGCGATCGTATTTGGAATCGACCCACATCAGCGGTCGTTCCATGGCCTCGTCAGACGAGTCAGCAATAACACCTCCTCCGTACATATTACCGTAGAAACCGCCTTCTTCAACCCAGTTAATTCGATTCATTGGATTCCAGAACCCTTCCTGGTCCGTTACGATGAACGATCCGTCTGGATTGACGACAACGCCATTTGCAGCACGGAAACCATTCGCGATGATTTCAGACGAACTCCCATCGCTGCTCACTTTGATCAACGTTCCATGCTGAGGAACGAGCGCACGTCGTGCGTGTCTGCCGCTTTTTGCGTAATAAAAGTTGTTATCGGCGTCGGTTTGGAGGCCCATTGCGAATTCGTGAAAGTGCTCCGTTACCTGATGGTCGCTATTGAAGCTTTCATAGAAATCCGTTTCTCCATTTCCATTCAAGTCACGCAGAACTACGATCTGGTCCCGACATCCAACGTAAATATTCCCCTCGTGTACCTTGATTCCGAGTGGCTGGAATAATCCCGTTGCGATGCGTTGCCAGATGAGCGAACCCTCGCGTTGTGCGAGTCCTTCAATCCGCCAAACTTCACCATCAATCGTACTCACCACCGCTTGATCTCCGCCTTCTAGGAAGTCAATTCCTGTCGGACGCATCCGGCTGTTCCACGGATTCTCCAGTGGGAGGCTCAGCACATCGACGGCATAAGCATCTTCCTCCCTACCTGCTATAATCTGCGAGGATAACTTTTCTCGATAGTGAGCCGGTCCTCCCTGAGTGTACTGACCCAAATCGGCCGGTTGTGCATCCTGACGCGCCAGATCTGCGAGCTCCGCATTATTCCCCGCCGACATCCACAGCTTGACGTTGACTGGTTGATGCGGAGGAATGCTCAGAACGTGAAATCCATCTTCCACGGTCATATCCCCGCCTCCTGTCAACTCAACAGCCACACTCGACGGTGCGATTCGCATGCGTAGTTCGGTTGAGGCGGCTGTCACGTTCAACGTTCTGCTGACAGTCGGAAAGAGTCCTTCATTTTCGAGGTCATAACTCTCCAATATCTCTGCTTCTCCGACCGTGTATTTGATGACCACACGATCACCATAATGATAGAGTCCTTTGTAGTGTGCCCAGCTTCTGGGTAGCGGCCCGAAGGGTCGACCGTCAACCGCTACGAATCGTGGGTCAGCAAAGTCGCCGGTGGCCGGATTGGCCCAACCGGGAGTAATCGGATTTTCGAACTCGACCTTTCCCACGGTGCGAGGAAAGATGTTGTGCCGATCATTGAGCAGAATATCCTCGTAATCAATGAACCCATCGCCAGTCCAGAAACCAGTGAGGCGAAGGAGGTCATGATCAAAAAGGACAAAGGCATTTCCTGCTGCAACCCCACCTGGACCTTCGTTCAACCGGATGGCGATGCCTTTATAGGCGAAATTGACATCCCGAAAATCTTCATCCGCTAGCGGGCTGGAGCCTCTCGATATTCCTCTCGGCGGATCATCAGAATTCGCGAGTTCGTAGGTGCGTATAAGGAAGTCGCCATAATCCATTTCGGCCCAGGGTCGATACGGTTGAGGGTCTGGACCCAGCGTGTCGCCTTGCGGCAGACCGTCTATCCAATCCTGCGTAATATCAAAAAGTTGATCTGGATTATTCTCCTTGACGAACTCCTCCCTGATAAAATGAATGACATCATACTTTTCCTTTGGTGACAAATTTACCTGCGGCGGCATGAGGCCAAATCCACGGGTCAACGTCTGATACTGCGAATAAGGATCTGAGCCATTTTTAAACGCTTCCTTCCAAAATTGACGGGAGCTGGGAATAGACCCCGATTGTTCAGTATCGCCATGGCAACTGAAACATCTCGTCCGATACGTCACCATCCCCTGGTTATAGGCGGATTGACTCAAGTTGGCCAGGAGTCCTGCATGATCCAGGCTTTGCTCATAGTCCGGTAAATCTGACTCTTCAAGGAGGTACGTAGATTCCGTTGGGATCGGATTCTGACAGCCAAAAGACAGAACGATAAGCAGAAACATCGGCGCGAAACGCCACTTCGAATGGGTCATAGTCTGAGTCGGTTCATTGGTCAGTTTCGCCATCGCACCCGCCTTCGTGGGTATAGCACTGGTGCTCTGGATCGCCTCCAGACAGGAGGAATGCCATTATATCCATCACTTCCTTCTCGTTGAGACGATTTAGCAATCTAGGCGGCATGATGGACACTGGCGAATTTTCTCGGCTCGCGATATCAGCTTTCAGCACACGAATCTGCTGATCGGGTGCGTAGGGATTCTGATTCAGCTCAACAGCCTCATCGTCTTCTCCCACAACTCGACCCATGAGCGTCTTGCCATCGATCATGTTTAAAAGAGTCGCCGTGTACTGGTCAGAGATCGCATCACTCGGTGTGTTGATTGCCGCCATGATATTTCCGCGGGAAAAGCGGGTCCCGATTTGAGTGAGATCGGGACCAATCGTCCCACCGACACCGCCCATGACATGGCAGGCCTGGCACAACGCAGCCGCATACATCCGCTTGCCATTTTCGAAATCACGAGGTATCGCCAGTTCATCGTCCATCAACAGCCCAAGTTCTTTCCGATCCCAGTTCTTCCCTGGACCTACGGGTTGAGGCAAATCGGCGAAATTCAGAGCCTGAGCGGAATAGCCGTCTGTGAGGTCCGCCAGTGCCTCGCGATCGACCTGCGAAGTGCTTTGCAGCGCATCCGCGCGAATATGTTCGAGGAAGCCGACATAACTCTCCCCGCCACTTCTGCGTAGGGCGTCGAAGAACCACTGGAAATACGTCCGTCGCTGTTCAAGCGTCCAACCCGTCCGAACGCCGCGAAGGCTCATCACCACGTCGATTTCCTGTGGTTGTGGCATATTCGCCCGCATTTCTGAAAGTATTGGGCCATACTGCTCGCTTCGCACGATTACAGAATCGGAGATCAATCCATCATCGTCATACTCCTGCTCGCCATAGGTTGCCAATTCTTCCAGCATTCTGCCGACAATACCGGGTGCTTCAAGAGCAGCCAACAGTCGTCCGCGTTCACGATTCAGAGCGCTGTTCTTCTCGGGATACCGTGGATTCAAGACAGCAATTACCTCCTCCCGGATCACCCCGTCGGCGGGACCGAGTCGAATCATCACAAGACTGTAGGCTCGCATTAGATCCAGCTGTTGCTCTACTGTCAGCATGGTTTCGTCGACCGACAGCAAAGTCCGATACGCATCGTCTCGATGGGAGCCTTCGCCGTGCCGGGCAAGTGCTATGACCGCATGGAGCCTGCGAACCGGGTCGGGTTCTGTATATACACGATCCTGCCAGGTGGAAACGGGTTGATTTTCAACCGCTATTCTCGCTGCGTATCTAACAAACCGGTCCTCATGATTGAGGTGAGGCCACGCGATGCCAATCGCATTCGCATCCTGATGGCCATGAAACGACTCTAGCGAGCGCCTGAGCTCTTGTTCTGCGGTCAGGCTTGACGCAGGCAGCGGAGCCGATGTATCGTCTGAGCCCGTATACGAAACACGGATCAGGAATGAATCGAGTTCACGCCCTCCTGTCACGAAGTACAATGCGCCATCCGCGCCGATGAGTCCATCGGTAAGTGGCAGCGGTACACCGGAGAGGAATTCTTCGACCGATCCCCTATACGTCCCACCCTCCTGCTCGAGCCCGACCCAGTATATCGTACCGAAACTCCAGTCAAAGGTGAAGAGCCCCTTTTTATATCGAGCCGGAAAAGCCGCCTTGGCCCCGCTCACAATGCCGGTTGGGGAGCCTTGTCCGATGTTGACTACTCCCGGAAGAGCGTCGGGATAATAATCCGGCCATTTCCCAGAACCCGTTCGCCAACCGTATTCACTGCCGCTCGTGACGTGGATCACACGAATGGGACGATACCACGGCATGCCCAGATCCCATTCCATGTCGGAATCGAAAGCGAATAGTTCACCGTCTTGATTGAACGCAATATCGAAGGTGTTTCTGAATCCGTTGCTCACCAGCTCCCAGGTCGAGCCGAGCGAATCTGTTCGGGCAATCCAACCACCGGGTGCCTTAATGTCCGCCGCGTGACCACGAGGATCAACGAGGGTAGGTAGTAACTGATCTTCTTGCCATACACGAGGCGCCAGGCTGCGCATCGAGTTCGGCAGTTCGGTATGATTCCCAGCGACCAGATAAAGAGATGAACCATCAGGCCCCAGAATCACCGAATGTGGCCCATGTTCTCCCCATCCGTCGAAGGTGGACAGGCGATCGATTTTATCGAACTGGTCGTCGCCATCGGTATCCCGAACTCTGTATAGACCACTACCCCGCCCATCTACTCCTTCTTCGCTGTTAACCACCACATAGAGGCTGTTGAAAGCCCACAAAAGTCCTTGTGCGTGTCCGAGTGCGATGTCCAACTTCTCGACCTTGGTCGTTGTCGGATCGCTGCCCAACGCCGCCGGTTGAATGCGATAAAGAGCTCCGTACTGATCGGAAGCTAGCAATCGCCCCTTCGGATCCATGGCCATCGAAACCCAGGAACTGCTATCGGAGGTCGTCGGACTGAACAGAATTTCGGCTTTGAATCCTTCAGGCACTTTCAGTACCGGTGGATCGTCATTCTCGGAATGATTCTGAACGACTGGGAAATTCCAGTCAGGACCGAACCCAACTAAAAGAGCGAGGCACAACATGGAGGGAAGCAATGACTTTCGCATGAGGTTGATCAATCGTTGGTGGCGTCGAGGCGTGATAAACCACTGCTTGTTTTGCTGTCTCAGAAACTGAGAACGCTACCAAGCAGTGACGACAGTTTAAGGAACTCTGACACTTCCTGTTGCCTGAGCCTGTCATGTCGATCAATCAGTATCTACTCGAGTGCCCATCGACCGGGTTGACGTGTTCCAAGATCATTGCGTACACTCAAATAATCCTCTACACCATACTGCCGTAAGAGCCCCTCCCATGTCTGCATCCCGACGAGCAATTCCACGCTTACTTTTCTCCTTTTTGAGCATCATTTTGCTGGCATCGTGCTCTTCGGACTCGACGAATTATGAGCAAGGTGACCTTGAGACTGCGCTCGCTGCACTTTCAGTGGAGGGTATACAGTCTTCGTTGAACTACATCGCGGCAGACGAACGCGAAGGTCGCCAGACTGGAAGCAGCGGATACGATGACGCAGCAAATTTTGTGGCGGAACAGTTCCACGCCATGGGATTGGAGCCCGGCGGAACGGATGGATGGTTTCAGCAAGTGAACTTCGTCACCCGCGAAACCGACATCGCCAACTCCGGCGTTACGCTACATACGAACAATGGCGATGTGGATCTTGAATGGGGCAGAGACGTCGTCATTTATGCCGACCGGGTTCGCGACGAGAACCGGATCCGCGCTGAGGTCGTGTTTGCAGGCTTCGGAGTACACGCACCTGAACTGGGCTATTCTGACTTTGAAGACGTCGATGTTGATGGTAAAATTGTCGCCTACTTTTCGGGCGCACCCTCTAGCTTCCCATCCACCGAACGAGCTCACTTCTCCTCGGGCAGAACCAAGTCTGCAGAATTGGTACATCGCGGCGCCATCGGAGAGATTGAACTGTTGACCCGCCTTGAAGAACGCCGCTCGGGCTGGAATGCAAACCGGGGCGCACCGAGCGGCATGTCCTGGATTGATGAGGGTGGCGACGTCGCAGATTACCATCCCGAATTAGAAGGCGACGCCAGATTCAGCCGGCGTTCGGCCGAGCAACTTTTTGCTGGATCTGCCCTGAACTTTGAGCAAGCACTCGATGCAGCTGACGAAGCTCGGTCCTACTCCGGCGACCTGGATATTGAGGCTACCATGTATCGTTCAAGCATACATGAGTCCATCACGAGTCCGAATGTGGTCGGCATCCTGCGCGGCAGTGACCCGGAGTTGTCAACCGAATATGTAGTCTATTCCACCCATCTTGATCACCTTGGGACGGACACGTCAGCGGAAGGAGACGGCATCTACAACGGCATGTACGACAATGCTATGGGGGTATCTGTAACGCTTGAAATAGCTCGGTCTTTGGCGTCTCTTTCAACATCACCACGCCGCTCAATCATCTTCGTGGCTGTAACGGCTGAAGAGCACGGTCTGATGGGCTCAGACTTCTTTGCGCACTTCCCAACCGTTCCATCGTCCGCCCTCATTGCGAGCGTGAATATCGATATGCCGATGTTCCTTTTTCCGATGAACACCGTAACCGGATATGGTGCAGAACACTCTTCTCTCGAGGCTCTTACGACAGAAGAAGCGCTTATGGAAGGGTTTGAATACATCCCCGACCCGTATCCAGACGAGGTTTATTTTATTCGAAGCGATCAATATTCCTTTGTGAGAGCTGGGATTCCATCCGTATATCTTGCGGAAGGAATCGGTTCTTCAGATCCCGATATTGATGGGCGCGCCGTGCTCGATGAGTTTTTCGCCACCCATTACCATGCAGTCACCGACGACTTGACTCAACCTGTCGAGTGGGAGACCGCTCACAGGTTTGCACGAACCGGTTTACGCATCGGCTATCGTGTTGCGATGGAAAGTGACGTTCCGACCTGGAACGAAGGCGATTTTTTCGGAGGAAAATTCGGCCGTGATTAACACGAAGTTGTCACAAAGTTGAACTGGCGCAGAGGAAGATCGTCCGAACCACCCCACTACCTATCATACTATGAATCAAGGCGACGACATTGGGCACCTATTGGGCAAGCCCCTCCCATCACGGATAGCCGGCTATTTGAAGCTTACCGGGCCCGGATACATGCAAAGTGCCATGACGCTGGGCGGTGGATCGGTCGCTTCATGCGCTGTCCTGGGCTCATTGTTCGGCTACAAATATCTCTGGGTACAGATAGTCGCTATGATTCTGGGATTTGTTGTTCTCGCAAGTATTGCGAAGCAAACGACACATTCAGGAGAGCGGGCATACGGAGTGTTCTGGCGCGAATTGCACCCGTTGTTCGCCATTTTATGGGCGGTTAGTGCGATGGTCGCGACCATCCTGTGGCACATTCCGCAATATTCCCTGACGGCCAACGGTCTGATAACCCTGGCTGAAGGAATGAGCATGGATTGGGATCACTCTGGCGGCCGCATTGGCATGGGTGCTGTCGTTCTCGGATGCGCCGTGTTCATGGTCCATCTGTATCACTCCGGCATCAACGGATTGAAGATCTATGAGCGGATCATCAAAGCGCTAATCTGGCTTATCGTCGCGGCATTCGGAATTGCAACATTCACCGGCGACCCCATCGCATGGGGTGAGTTATTCAAGGGACTACTCGGCATCACGTTTCTGCAAGAGGGCTTCGAACAAGGCCTCGCTCTCAAACCCGTTGTGGCGGCTCTCGCTGCAGCCGTGGGCATAAACATGATCTTCCTGTACCCTTATTCGCTGCTGGAAAGAGGCTGGAAAAAAGAGCACAAAGAACTCGCCTACGTCGATTTACTTTCGGGTATGGCGTTTCCTTTTATCATCGCCACCAGTCTGATGATCATTGCCGTTGCGAAGACCATCGGTCCCGATCCTGGCTTGATAGGGGAAGCGATTAGAGACGTTCGCCAGATCATTCCAGTGCTTTCTGCCAGCCTGGGAGACAGTACAGCAAGGCTAATCGTTGGCTTCGGGGTTACCGCGATCGGTTTCTCCACCATCATCATGCACATGCTGGCTGCCGGCTTTATTGGGTGTGAAATGTTCGGCCTGAAGCACGAAGGGAGAAACAAGATTCTGTTCTCATTGCTACCGGCCGTTGGTGTGATTGGCGTCATCATGCGATTTCCTATCCCGCTGGCCATCACGGCCTCCACGCTAGCCATGCCCCTGATGCCCGTTACCGTGCTCTGTTTCATGGTGTTGCTCAACCGGCCTTCTTTTATGGGTGATGCCATGCCGCGCGGTGCACGCCGCGTCGTATGGAATGTGGCAATGTCCGCAGCGATCATCATCATGACCGGAGCGGCCTACTTTTCCATCCTCAATAACTGGACTGCGCTTCAGGGCCTTTTGTCATAAGAAAGCCTGATTTCTCAAGCCTTCGAAGATTTCCACTATGAACGCACTCGAATACATCAATGCCGGGCTCTATTTGCGCAATGCCCACACGCGTATGCCGTTTCGGTTCGGGAGCACAGTGCTCCTGGGCTGTCCGCAGAACGTGCTGAAACTGGATGTGGTGATAGAAGGCACACCTGTGACCGGTTATAGTGCAGAGTGTCTCATTCCAGGCTGGTTCGACAAGCGTCCTCGAGGCTACGAATTGCAGATCCAGGACCAGATTGCGGCGATCGAGCATGCGCGTTCCGCCTTCGCTTCGAGAATGTGCCATCCGCGACCATTTTTTTCAATCTGGTTGGAGGTCTACGAGGCGACCAAACAATTCAGCGCTGAATCCGGCATCCCGATGTTGGTGTGCAGTTTTGGATTCAGCATGATGGAGCGAGCGCTGCTGGATGCTATCGCCCGTCGCCACGAAATAAGTTTTGGAGAAGCCATTCGCCAAAACATTTATGGCATCGACCCCGGAGCCATACACGATGAACTAAGCGGGTATCAACCATCCGATTGGCTCCCGGCGAAGCCACTGTCCCAGATCGCACTACGACATACGATCGGGCTCCTTGATCCATTGACACGAGAGGATGCGGCAAATGGAGATCCAATTAATGACGGTCTACCTGAATCATTGGAAGAATATGTTGAGCGCTCCTCACTTCACTTTCTAAAAATCAAACTACGCAACGATCTGGAGGCAGATCTGGAGCGCCTTACCGGTATCGCGGAGATCATGCGTCGCCAGAGAGGTGAGGATTATTCCGTTACCATGGACGGAAACGAGCAATACAACAGTCCCGAAGAACTGATGGAGTTGTACGAACGCGTTCAATCAACGCCTGCTCTTTCAACCCTCTGGGCCCGAACGCTTTCCATGGAGCAGCCGATCAACCGAATGCAGGCTTTGAACCACGATGTGTCAGATGGAATTCGCGCACTGGCAGCCATCAAGCCGATCATCATTGACGAATCTGATGCCTCGATGGACAGCTATCCGCAAGCCCTGGCCATGGGCTACACCGGAACGTCGAGCAAGTCATGCAAGGGGCCCATTAAGAGTGTGCTGAATGCCGGATTGACCTGGCTTCGAAACGACAAAGGAACGAATGTTGACTACATCATGACGGCAGAAGACCTTACCACGGTTGGGATGATTGCCCTCCAGGGTGATCTCTCCCTGGTAGCAACCCTCGGAATAGAGCACATTGAGCGCAATGGGCACCATTATTACCGAGGACTGAGCTACCTACCCGAAGGCGAACAACAGCGCATTCTCGAAGCGCACCCAGATCTGTACCACACTCTGGACGATGGAGCGGCCGTCAACATCGACTCAGGAGTCTTGGACATTGAGTCTCTGCAATGCCCTGGGTACGGCTTCGATATCGAACCCGATCTGAGCAGCTATATTCCCGCCGACAAGTGGGAATTCAACTCCCTGGGGATCGATCAGTAGATGGTTTTCTGAGAATTGGAACTCCTGTGATCCCAAACTTGGTTTCAAACTGCCCGAGCAATGAATCGCGGGTCATAAACATCTCGTTGGCCAGTTCCTGCCGCAATTCAGCTAGAACGCCTGCGTATTCTGGATCGTCGATCAGATTGACCAAAGCGTCCGGGTCCGTTCCATACGCGTACAGTTCCTCCGGCACCCTGTCTTGGAAGAGGTCTACTCGATCCTGCACCGCCTGATCAGACTTGCCTGCCTCAACCATAGCTTTCCATGTGAGGCCACTCAAGGATTCCATTGTCACTTTCCTGCTGCCGAAAAATGGATTGTAAATGTAGCCGAAATCCTTGTTCTGTATGCCGCGCATGTGCAAAGAGATGCGGCTCCACGGCCTGTTGAATTCAGTAAATACAGAATTGCGCCATTCTTGCCTTTCACCAGAAAGAACTGAAAGAAAGGAATGGCCGTCCATGTTCGCTACCTCAGAAAGACCAGCCGCTTCCAGCACTGTCGGCATATAGTCGATGCTCGAAATAAAGTGTGTGCTGTCTACCGTGCCAGGAGTGGTGGCACCTGGAAAACGCACGATCCACGGTGTTTTGGTGCTGTTGAGGTAGGTATTGGCCTTCGCAAAAGGGAAAGAGGCACCATTGTCGCTCAGGAACATGACCAGCGTGTTGTCCCGAAACCCCTCGTCATCGAGAATGTCGAGAACAGCGCCAATAATGTCATCTGCCCGGTGGGCGCTCGTATAGTAGGTGGCCAATTCCTCCCGAATTTCGGGCAGGTCAGGTAAGAATCCGGGCACTTCAATCTCTTCGGGCGAATACTCCCGGCTGACAGGATACTGGAAGTCTTCCCCTCCCCTGCTGAAAAATGGTCTGTGGGGGTCGTGCGTATTCAGCATGAGCCAGAACGGTCTTTCCTCCGTTTTAGCCTTCGTCAAAAACTCGGTCAGATAACTCTTGTAGAGGTTGATATCCCTACCCTTGCCCAGGTCGTCCATCCAGATTCCGGCACCAGGGTTGTCTGGATCGGGACTTAGATCCCAGCCAAAGCGCTCAACCGGCTTAAGGTGCGCCGTCTTGCCGATGATTCCGTTCAGATATCCTGCTTCCCGGAGACTCTCTTGAAGGATCGGGACCTCATCCGCAATAGGGTCGAAGCCTGGGGCTCCAATGTTGTGTGGAAACCTGCCTGTCATCAACGTCTGCCGGCTCGGTTGACACACGGCAATGGTCACGTGCGCGTTCGTAAACCTTATACCCTCCGAGGCCAGCCGATCAAGATTCGGCGTGATATCATCTACCTTCGATCCATACGCCCCGACTGAAGACCATTCGAGATCGTCGGCGGTAATAAGAAGGAAATTCAACGGCCCAGACTCCCGCTCCGCAGGAGATGCACAGCCCGCAAGCATGCAGACCGCAAAGAAGAGAGCAATAACGGATTGGGTGCGCATGGTGGGCTATTCGGGTAAGACGATGGGAGCCGGATCGACACCTACGAGAGGCAACGATTCTCCCAGGTTGGTGCGCATGGTTTCCAAGCGTTGTTTCAAGTCCTCTTTAACATTGGAGTACTCGTCGTCATCAATCAAATTGTTTAGCTCGTACGGGTCATTTTCCAGATCATAGAGCACCCAATCTGCGCGGTAATGCCTGGCGTAGATCCACTTTTTCGTTCGAATGCCTCGCCAGTCCGTTCCAGGACCGCCATCCTTATGCACGTTGAACAGAAAAGCAGCTTCTCGTTGTGTATCCGACGTTCCGGCAAACACGCCAGACAGATCCATCCCTTCCACCACATCCGGAACAGCAATATCGCTTAGTCCAAGCACCGTGGGCATCATATCTACAGTCGTTACAATCCAATCCGTGGCCTGACCGGCATTGATCTTGTCAGGATAACGAAGGATAAATGGGATGTTTATCGATTCTTCCCAAGGACGTTGCTTGAGAACGTGACCTTGCGATCCCAGCATATCGCCATGGTCTGCTGTGAAAACAAAAATCGTGTTGTCTGCTACGCCAGCTCCTTCAAGTGCAGCCGATAACCTGCCGATGTTGACATCAATGCTCGAAACAGCTGCATAGTAATCTCGCAACCGATCCTCGTCTTCCTGCGCCACATTTGGGCGTGCAACCAAGTCCACGCCTTCGTAAAGATCGACGTATTCCTCTGGCACCAAGGGATACGGATTATGAGGTGGACCGAAAGACATAAACAGGCTGAATGGCTTCTCTTTGTTGGCCTCAATGAATTCTATCGCCAGGTCTGTCTGTACATCTGGCTCCCAGCCTTCAGCTCGGGTCGGCTCGTGAGAATCGTTGAGCCAGTACACCGTCTCATCATGACGGTGAGAAACGTTTCGCACAGCCCAGTAATCCCATCCGCGCCGCGAGACTGCATCTACGGGATCATTTCGGTCTCCCGACAGATGCCACTTTCCTATGTATCCGGTTGTGTATCCCTCTTCTTGCAGGATCTCGGGGAAGATCTCGGCATCATCAGGCAGCCGGATATCATTGAGAATTACGCCCGTGGAGTGGCTATATCTACCGGTCAGCAGCTGCGCGCGAAAAGGCGTACATACCGGATGACCAGATATGGCGTTGCTAGTAATCACCCCTTGCGACGCCAGTCTGTCAAGGTTTGGAGTGATGATCTGTTCATTGCCCGATGCCCCCATGGCATAAGCCTGCATCTGATCGGCGATGACGAATACAATATTGGGCTGAATGACAGACTTATCTGCTGCATTGCCTGAGTTCTCGGAAGAACACGATACTGTCACAAAAACCGAGGTGAAGAGGAGGACCAAGACCGATCTCGAGCAAGGTTGTGCCGGTAGCGAAGAAATTTCAGTTGAACGCATATTCATGGGTCGGGCTATTCACTTTGAAATTGCAACGCCTTGGCTTTGAGTGACTCCTTAATCCGCCTGTACTCGTTGTGGCCTGCAAGATTGGTCCATTCATTTGGATCGTCGGCGTGATCATACAATTCCTCTGATCCATCTTCGTACCGAATATAGCGCATCGATTCTGTCTGGACGGCCGTGTTTTCCGGGCCATAGCTCAAGAATGCGTAGGGGCGCTTGCGATCGGCGTCTTCGATGAGTGGAATGAGAGACCTCCCTTCGACGTGTACAGGCGTCTCTAAACCAGCAAGTTCAGTCAATGTCGGGTAAATATCGACCAGTGAGATGGGCTGACCGTTTGACGTGCCTGCAGTTGTGATCCCGGGCGCAACGACAATGAAGGGGACGTGGGTTGTGTTATACCATATGGCGGCTTTTGCCCAGTGATTTTTCTCACCCAGATTCCAGCCGTGATCGCTGGTGAGAACAATTACCGTTTCTCTATCCCGAGGATTTTCGCTCAAGGCTTCCAACAGCAAGCCAATCTGAGCATCGACGTAATTCACATTAGCCAGATATGCGCCCACCATGTATTTCCACTCTTCTTCACCTCCCATTTTGAGGATCTTCTCATGATCGCTGAACCCCCCTTCGTGAAATTCTTTATGCGCATGTGACCGTGCGAGTGCCCTGGCATATGGTGGCATGTCTTCCCAGTCATCCCCATCTGGCAAAGCGGGCAGCGTCGTTTCTTCTGTCGGAAATCGGTCAAAATATTTTTCTGGTACATTCTGTGGCCGATGTGGACGGTAAAAGCCAACACTCATGAACAAAGGCTTGTCAGATGGTGTGTTCCATTCGTTGATAGCCCACTCAGCCACTTTGAAATCGCCGGTTTCTTCGTCCTTCAGCGCTTGCGGCCCTCCGTCACCCCACAAATTGCGCCTGTCGTTGGTAAACGTGCTGTCTTCACTTGGCGACATCTGAACTGGTAAATAACTGTCCAAATCCGGGTCGGGTCTGGAGAAGTTGGTAATCTTCCCACCGCTCACCACACGGTAGTCATTGTTCAGAAAATGACGGTGTATAAATATGGCTTCATGCTCCGAATTTGAGGTTTTTCCCTCCATGGGCTGCGTTCCGAAGAACGGAGGACGGATCGTTTGGTTGAAATAGATACCTGTGCTCTTCGGATAACGCCCAGAAAGAAAACTCTGACGGGACGGGTAACACTGAGGCGCATTGGCATGTGCATTCGTGAACAGCATTCCCTGCCCAGCAAGCGAGTCCATGTTTGGCGTAAGTGACTGGGGATGGCCGTTCAGGCTGCCAACCCAATCATTCAGATCATCCACAACGATGAGTACGACGTCCGGTTTTTCTGAGGTGAAAATTCCCGACAAATCAAATCCATCCTCACCGCAACCGAGCAAGGAAATTGTGACCAGAAAGGTGGAGACAATGCCAAATGATTTTGTGACTTTCATATACTGGGTGAGGTTAAAGTCATCAGATCTGGATAATACGAATTCATGCGCGTCGGACTGTTCATTCCCTGTTTTGTCGATCAACTTAAACCCGCAGTTGCGATCGCGACACTCGAACTGCTGGAAAGATTCGGCTGCGATGTCTTTTACCCGGAGAATCAGACATGCTGTGGACAGCCTCTAGCCAACGCGGGGCTAGAATCGGAAAGCCTTCCGGTAATGAAGCAGTTCGTCTCATCATTCGAAGAATGCGACTACATCGTCTCCCCTTCCGGGAGTTGCGTCCTGCATGTCCGGGAGCACTATGACACGCTTGATCAGACGGATTCTGTACAACGGATTCGATCCCAGACGATGGAATTGTGCGAGTTTCTAACCGATATCCTGCACATTGAGCGCCTTGATGCTTCATTTCCGCATCGTGTTGGTGTTCTTGCGAGCTGCCATGGTCTTCGTGGGTTGAGACTTGGAGCAGCGTCTGAACTGGTCGAGCAACGGCCCGATAAAGTCAGAAACCTACTGGATATGGTTTCCGGCCTTGAAGTAGTCGAAACCAGTCGATCCGACGAGTGCTGTGGATTCGGAGGAACGTTTGCGCTAACAGAAGACGCCGTGTCGGGTGCCATGGGTAGAGATCGATTGAACGATTTTCTCGAGAGCGGTCCAGCTTATATCACAGGAACCGACATGTCGTGTTTGATGCATCTCGAAGGCATCATCCGGCGAAACGAACTCCCTCTTCGCGTTCTCCACGTCGCAGAAATATTGAACGGGGGAGCCGCGTGAATCATCCGCAGGAAGCTTCAGTCTTCAATGATGACCCGGAACGAAGCCAGTGGCACGATGAGACTTTGTGGCTGGTGCGGGACAAACGCGATCAAGCGGCCCATCGCGTTGGAGACTGGGAATCACTCCGCGAACAGGCCTCTCAGATCAAAGCACATTCACTTTCCAAACTTGACGACTATCTGTCTGAGTTTGAAAAGAATGCGATCGCCAATGGCATAAAGGTGCACTGGGCCAGCGATGCGGACGAGCACAACAGAATCGTGTTGAAAATTCTGAAAGATCGGGGAGTCCAGCAACTCGTCAAGAGCAAGTCAATGCTCACAGAAGAATGCCACCTCAACCCATTCCTGGATGCCAACGGAATTGAGGTCATTGATACTGATCTGGGTGAACGGATCGTCCAGCTTGCCGACGAGCCCCCGAGCCACATCGTGATGCCGGCCATTCACATGCGAAAGGAGGAAGTTGGAGAGCTGTTTCACGACCATCTTGGAAGCGAAGCCGGCGCATCAGATCCTGAATACCTGACTGATGTAGCCCGCCAACATCTTAGGGCCAAATTTCTGGCGGCCGACGCTGCCCTCACGGGTGTAAATTTTGCAGTGGCAGAGACGGGTGGGTTTGTGGTTTGCACGAATGAAGGAAATGCGGACCTCGGGGTTCACCTTGCTCCAGTCCATATTGCCTGCATGGGGATCGAAAAAATCATTCCGCTCGCCGAAGATCTGGGTGTTTTTCTTCGGCTGCTCGCCAGAAGCGCAACTGGGCAAGATCTAACCGTCTACACATCACACTTTCACAGCCCGCGTACCGGAGCGGAACTGCATCTGGTACTGGTTGATAATGGAAGATCTGAACGCCTGGGACAAGAAGAATTTCGTGACGCCTTAAAGTGCATTCGCTGCGGTGCCTGCATGAACACGTGTCCCGTGTACCGACGAAGCGGCGGCCACAGTTATGACTGGACCTTGCCCGGACCACTGGGTTCTGTGCTCGCGCCCCATGTAGATATGGATGCCTTCTCCAGCCTCCCTTTTGCGTCGACCCTGTGCGGATCGTGCACTGACGTCTGCCCGGTGAAGATTGACCTCCACGGCCAGCTCTACGCATGGCGTCAAAAGATCATGGCGGGAAAAAGCGACTCCGGCCCTCCCCTTGCAATGAAGATGTTGGCTTTTATTCTTGCCCGACCCGCCGCCTTTCGCTCTGCTGGGTGGTTAGGGCGATGGATCATCCGGCACACCAGTTCGAACTGGCAACGACGGCGGTTTAAGGGATGGGGCGCTTCTAGAGAGCTGCCTACGGCGCCGAAAGAGAGTTTTAGAACGTGGTACCTGAAAAACCGGGCGGCACCTTGAGCAGTCGTAGTCACATACTAGCTGCTGTCCGGAAGAATCGGCCTCCCGAAATTATGAGACCGGATGAGAGACCTCTCTCATCTCCCTCGGGCGACCTTGCCACGTCCTTCGAGGCTTTGGCTAGAAACAACTCCAGCGAAATACTTCACGCCGGGCCAACCGAGATCGAATCGCTACTTGAAGAACGGTTTGGATCCGGTCAAAGAACCGCATCGGCCATCTCGGAAAGCAGATTCGGCAACCTGAAAATTGGGCCAGAAACTGCTCCTCATAGCCTGAATCCTCTGGATGTGTTCGTATGCCGAGGCACGTTTGGGGTGGCTGAAAACGGAGCCATCTGGCTGGCAGAATCGGAGATAGTCGTTCGAGCGGCCCCATTTCTGGCGGAGCACCTGGTTGTGCTTCTGGATAAGACAGAACTCGTTGCTGATATGCACGATGCGTATCGTCGACTACGAATTGACGAAGAACCGTTCGGTCTTTTCTGTACGGGTCCGTCTAAAACAGCGGACATCGAACAATCGCTGGTGGTTGGAGCTCATGGGCCGAGACGGCACACTATTGTGCTTGTTTCTAATTAAAAACAGCTCAGACGCAGTCCGTGGGTAATAACCTATTCGCCTCCTATCCGGGCATCCATGTGCGAAGGGCGGCGAACCATAGCAGCACGGTGCGCCTCCACTTCGGCCGCAATATCAGCCAGGACTGCCGGGTTCTCAGCCGAAAGATCGAACTGTTCGGAAGGATCGTGCTCAAGATGGAAAAGAAGTGGCGGATCGTGTTCAGTCCACTGATTGTCGCCCGTATAAGCCCATTCTGTCGCATAATGCGCCTTCCACGGACCCTTTCGAACGGCATACAATGTGGCTCCTCGGTAGTAGTAATACGTGTCCCGAACCTCCAGATCCGTATCGCCTTTCAAAATCGGTAGTAGACTTCGACCATCAATTATCCGATCTGTAGCGACATCCTGATCGCTCATTTCGAGAGCGGTGGGTAGAAGATCCATGGTGCTGGTTATTGCTTCGCTCACTTGACCACCATCAATCGTTCCTGGCCACCAAGCCAGAGCAGGCTCACGCATTCCTCCTTCCCACGTCATGCCCTTTCCTCCCCGCAAGAGTCCAGCCGAACCTCCGTGGGTGCCGTAAGAAAGCCACGGACCGTTGTCACTGGTGAAAAACACGAGCGTGTTCTCTGCCAGTCCTTCTTCGCGCAGAACATTCATGATCTCTCCGACTCCGAAATCAATTTCTTCCATCACGTCGCCATAGAGGCCTCTGCGGCTGACGTCCTCAAATTCTTCAGATCGAAACAGAGGAATATGGACCATACTGTGAGCCAGATAGACGAAAAACGGTTCATCTTTGTGTTGTCGAATAAAACCAACCGCTTCTTCCGTGTATCGTTTGGTTATTGTCGTCTGGTCTGCGGGACGTTCGATTATCTCAGTGTCTCGCATGAGTGGCACGTTCCAGTATTCGCTTTTGGCATCTTCCAACAGATCTCGCGTGGGGCCACTCACCACGCGATCCATGTCATTTGAGTACGGAAGTCCGAAAAACGTGTCGAATCCATGATTGGTCGGCAAGAAGTCTGGCATGTGACCCAGGTGCCATTTCCCGATGGCAGCAGTCGCATACCCTTCCTCTTTGAGGGCTTCCGCTATCGTGATTTCTTCGGCGGGAAGACCAAGTCGCGAGTCCGGAAAAAGCACACGCCGCGTATCACTTGCCATCCCGCTTCGAATGGGGAGCCGCCCGGTCAGAAGGCCGGCTCGACTGGGAGTACAGACCGATGCTGCTGCGTAAAACTGTGTGAACTTCATGCCTTCGGCGGCCATACGATCCAGACTTGGGGTTTGGATGGTCGGGTGGCCGTATACCCCCAGATCACCATACCCTAGGTCATCGGCGAAAATGATAATGACATTCGGGGGTTGATCCGATTTCGCTCCACCTCCAGACGAACAACCCGTAAGCAGGAACAAGCAGAGGATGAGTCCAGAGAGTCGGTGGGTAAGAGAATTGTTAGGCATGGTTGGAGCTGTTTCCGTCATTACAAACCAGAATTAGGAAAGTAAATGATTCAAACCGCTTCAACCAGTTGAATGAGCATGTCCACTGTGATCTAAATAGAATCCAGCCAGCACCATACGCTTTTGCACTTCGCCTGGAATCCTCGTTTCTTGATCTCTCCCTGACAATCAAGCCCTGCTCGGGGCACTTTCTCCATAGCTCGTAGAAGAGGTGATAATCCATGAAGTTCAGACAACTGCCGCCCTGGATTGCGTGCCTCCTCGTCCTCTCTTCGTGTGGTCCCCTTTCCGACAATCCCGTAGGCAGGCCCAACATCCTTTTCATCATGGTGGATGATCTTCGACCGCAGTTCGCCGCTTATGGTCGAACCGGTATGGTCACACCGTCGCTGGACCAATTGGCAAAAGATGGTATTGTATTTAAGCGCGCATTCGTAAACGTCCCGGTTTGTGGCGCATCCCGTGCAAGTCTTCTGACCGGGCTTCGGCCCACATCCACACGATTTATAAATTTTCTCTCACGTGCCGATGTTGATGCACCCGGCGTGCCAACTCTACCCGAGCATCTGAAGAATGACGGGTATACAACACTCAGCCTGGGCAAAATTCTGCATGTGGAAGATGACAGCGAAGCTGCATGGTCTCGACCGGTATGGCGTCCGAATCAGGTAGAAGCTGTTCAAGCGGCCACCAGCCCACGTAATTATCTGGATCCTTCCAACATCGAAGCAGACAAGAATGCAGAAACGAAACGCGGACTGCCCTACGAGCGGTTGGAAGTGCCGGACAACGCGTACTACGATGGACAGATCGCCGATCAGGCTATCCTTGAAATCGACGCTCTGAGCAATGCTGAAAATCCATTTTTCCTGGCGGTTGGATTCATGAAGCCGCATTTGCCATTCAATGCACCGGCGAAATATTGGGACCTGTACGACGCAGCGAGCCTTCCGCTAGCGGAATTTGACGAAATGCCTGAAGGCGCACCAAAAGAGGCGAAACACAATTGGGGTGAGCTCAGGAATTACGGAAGTGTCCCGGATGCCCCAGAAGATCTGTCAGAAGAAATGGCACGCACACTTCGTCACGCCTACTACGCCTCCACCAGCTACGTGGACGCTCAGATTGGCAAGGTGCTGAAGGCTATCGACGACTACGCCCTCGCGGACAATACGATCGTCGTCGTCGTTGGCGATCACGGGTGGAGCCTGGGGGAGCATGGCCTCTGGTCCAAACACTCTCTCTTCAATGTAGCCACTCATACACCTATGATCTTCAGAGCCCCAGGCGCAACGCCGGGTGAAGCAAACGGCCTAGTCGAATTTGTTGACATCTATCCGACGCTTCTAGCGATGACCGGAACCCAGCCGCCCGCGCATCTGCAGGGTTCAAGCATGCTCAGCATGATTCAAAATCCCAGCAGCCATGGTAAAAATGCTGTCTTCCCGCGCTGGCAGAAAGCTGAAAACGTCCGAACGGATCGCTACTCCTATACCCAGTTTCGGACGCCTGAAGGCGAGTTGATTTCGCACATGCTCTACGATAGCATGTCTGACGGCGATGAAACGGTAAACCTGGCAGACGACCCGAGCCGTGCCGCAGATGTCAATGAGTTGAAGCTGCTACTTTCTAAGAAAATCGAAGATCGAGGAGGGTTTTGAGCCAGCGTTTTTGCGCTAGCGCAAAAACGCTTCTGGCAGCCCACCGTCTACGTTGATGATCTGCCCTGTCGTTCTGGAGAGGCGCTCACTAACAAGTAAAAAGATCGCCTCGGCCTGATCAGCCGGCGAAATCGACTTCTTGGTGAGCGTGCGTTGAGCGTAGAAGTTTGATAGGCGCTGGCGCAGCACTTCGGTGTCATCGCTTTCGTTGTGATCGACTCCATACTTAGCCAGAGATGCGATGACACGATCACGCGGAAACATCGAACTGCCCTCAACGACCGTCGCGGGCGCGACACCATTTACACGAACCAGCGGAGCCAGTCGGACCGCCAGTTCACGAACGAGATGATTAGCGGCAGCTTTACTGGCATCGTAAGCGAAGCTTCCAGCCTTCGGAACGACCGCATTTACGCTCGTCGTCACGGTCATGCTTCCCGAAAGGCCCTGACTCTCCCAAATCTTTTGGGACTCGTCTGCCAGGAGGTAAGAGCCGGTGACATTCACCCTGAATGAGTCTTCCCAGCTCCGATCGGGGATCTTCCCCGTACTGTCTGAGGTGATGTACACTCCGGCCGTTACGATGACGTGATCGAGTCCGCCGTATGCAAGAATTACGTCTTCAAGCGCTGCCCGAATGGACGCGCGATCGGTAATATCCAGCTTCACGCCGACTACGTCGGCGGCTCCCGAAATACCGGTCCCCGCAACGCCAATTCCCGTTCCCAAGCGTTCGAGCAATTCGTCTGCTGTGGCCTGTGCCGCGTTTTGGTTCAGATCTGCAGCGGCTGAAACCGCTCCCTCTTGTATGAGACGATCCGTGACAAGCCGCCCAATTCCGCTTCCAGCTCCAACAACGAGCGCAATCCCGCGCGCGAGCTCTTTTTCAGTCGGCATGCGTCTGAGTTTCGCTTCTTCGAGCGCCCAGTATTCGATATCGAATGCCTCCTGTCGGGGCAGGGCCGTATAATTGGAGACCGCTTCCGCGTTTCGCATTACTTCGATAGCGCACTTGAAGAACTCGGCCGTCACGCGGCTCTCACTCTTTGATTTGCCCCACCCGATCATGCCAATTCCAGGAATCAAAATGACAGTCGGCTCGCCGCCGCGCATGGCTGGAGAACCGTCGCGTTTGCAATCCTCGTAGTAAGCCGAGTAGTCTAGTCTATACTGCTCAAGACCTTCGTCGAGTCTGGTCTTCAGGGCGCCAACATCTCCCGCCGAGGGATCCCAGCTCACATATAACGGCTTGATTTTCGTGCGCAAAAAATGATCAGGACAGGACGTTCCGAGTTCCGATAGGCGCGGCGCCGCCTCAGCGCCCACAAAATCCAGCACGTTATCGCTCGTTTCGACTGTGGCGATCATCCGGCCGTTGCGGCTCAGGCGTCCACGCATCCACGGCAGTAACTCCACCAGAACACTCTTTCGCTCCTCCTCGCCTAAGGAAGCATATTTCTGACCGCCCAGTGTTTTCTGTCCTTCGTCATGCTGATCGAGATACCTGGCTGCCTGATCGATAAGGCGAAGCGAAAGCAGGTAACACTCCTTGTCGTCATCGGCCCAGTTGATCAAGCCGTGACCACCGAGAATGATGCCGCATGCGTTGGGATGCTTCTCACAAACCTCTTGCATCGCCAGGCCCAGCTCGAATCCCGGACGCTGCCAGTCGACCCACTGTACTTCTTCCCCGTAGATCTTGCGCGTTAATTCGGAGCCGTTTTCCGCCGTTGCAATCGCGATGCATGATACGGGATGCATGTGATCCACATGAGCGTGTGGAATAAACGAATGAAGAGGCGTGTCGATGCTGGGAGGTCGTGGATTCAGATTGAACGTCGCTTGGGCATACATCGACACCATAGAGTCCTCGGCCTGCGACTTCGGACCGCGCTCTTCAAACCTGTCGTACATCTGCCGCAGTGCAAGCAGCTTGTCCTGATAGAGCGAGGCGAAGTTCGCTTTTTTCGCCGTGCGCAGATCGCCCCCAGAGCCTTTCACCCAGAGAATTTCCACCGGATGACCGGTGAGAGGATCCGTCTGCTGAAGTTTGGAAGAGGTATTGCCACCGCCCGTATTAGTGATCCTCCAATCGCTTCCCAGTAAGTTCGATCTGTAAACGAGTCGTTCCACGGGATCAAGCTGATCCGCGACCTCGTCATCCCAGAGGTTTTCGAAGAATATCAGAGAGGGAGAGTCAGTCTGCGTGTCCATGCGGCTCAGTTTCTTTCAGAATCGGGGAAATATACTCCCAGATCACTTGAATGCCTGACAATATCACGAATCCTGGTACCGGGCGAGAAATCGCCCATTGTTCGGGCCTGAATGAGCAGATTTCCCATGGCTGTCGCTTCAGCTGGACCAGCAACTATTTCTCGATCAAGAGCATTCGCGGTCAGTTGGCAAAGCAACGTATTCTGCGATCCACCACCGAACAAGTGAATACGTTTGTAAACGATACCAGTAGTGCTTTCGAGTTCGATCAGAGTACGGGCGTAGCTCTCTGCGATGCTTGAAAGAACAGCCAGCACTATTTCACCTCGGTTGTCCGGGACTCCGAGGTTGTATTCACGACAATAATCTTTTATTCGGCTCGCCATCGGACCTCGAGCAAGAAATCGGCTGTCTTCGAGATTGATTGTGGGCGGCTGTAGCCCTTGAAATCGAGCACGAGCTTCCTGGGCCTCGGCTTGCAGGTCGGACCACTCGAGGGGTCCTGATCTGCGCCATTCTCTCATGCACTCCTGCAGTGCCCATAATCCGGTTAGATTCTTCAGATATCGAATCGTCTCGTCTAGACCAGCCTCGTTCGTGAATCCGGCCGTTCGGGCAGCGTCTGTTAGTAAAGGGTCGATTCGTTCAGCGCCCATGCACGACCACGTTCCGCAGCTTATGAATGCCCAGTTTTCTTCTCCTGATGCTGCAGGTGTAGCAGCAACCGCGCTTCCGGTATCGTGAGAACAGGTTGCGATCACCTCGACCTCAGGGGCTTGCAGTGCTGGGCCAAGTCGGCTACCAGACTTTACGATGTCCGGCCACTCGGAGGCAGCCATTCCGAAGCGCTCAAGAAGCGAAGTCGACCACTGGCGGGAATGCACATCCATCATCTGAGTCGTGCTGGCCATGGAGACTTCAATGGCTTTAACTCCTGAAAACTGATAGTTAAGGAAGTCGGCAATCGTAAGATGCGTTGTAGCGAAAAGATTGGCCTCTTTGTCCCGCTCAACCATCATTTGATAAAGCGTGTTGAACGGAAGAAATTGAATACCGGTGACGGTGTAGATGTCCTCGGCAGAGACAGTTTCGAATGAGCGTTCCATAACTCCTTGCGTCCTTGGATCCCTGTAGCAATAAGGATTACGAACCGGTTCGCCAGTTGCATTCAGGGTGACGTAATCAACAGCCCACGAATCCACAGATAGACTTCTCAGATCGGAGGAAGCGGCAAGAGCTTTTTCAAGGCCGACCTGGAGCTCTGTCCACATCACATCGAGATCCCAAAACAGCTGGTCATCCTCTTCCAAAACCGGAGTAGCGAATCGATGTAGTTCGACCATTTCAAGCACATTGCCATTCAGGGTGCCGAGGATCGCGCGACTAGTCGATGCGCCGAGATCAAAGGCCAGGTAGGACGTCGACTCCGGAGAGGTCATAAGCTCTGGGGAGGCACGTAACCGCCAGACGATCTTGCTGCCGCTACTTTTTCCCGGTAACTCGAGTCTCGAAAGGTTTGAATGGGATCTAGCGCACCCCCGTTCTGAATTCGGGCTTCCGCCGTTAATGAGCGAACATCGGTCTCGAAGGCCTCGGTCAGTGTTTTTTCAGCCATCATGACGTCGTTAGAGTCTTGGAATTCAACAAGCGCTCCTCGATCTACCAACAGGGCCCGCGCATACGCGTTCTGGACAGCAACAATGCTCTGAAGCAGTGCTTCTATGGGATCTTTAAGATTGTGGCTTTGATCTAGCATATACGCCGGATTAAATCCAGCACCGAGCTCAGTCCTGGCGTCTACAAGTTCGTTGAAAATGAGAAAGAGCTGATATGGACGAATGGAGCCTGTCGTCAGGTCGTCATCGCCGTACGCAGAATCGTTAAAATGAAAGCCTCCCAGTTTTCCTGCCGTAATGAGACGAGCGACAATCATCTCGACATTTGTATTTGGTAGATGGTGTCCCAGATCAACAAGGCAGGATGCCTGAGGTCCGAGCGCCTGCGCAAGCATCAGGGAAGAGCCCCAATCTTGCACGACTGTCGAGTAAAAAGCTGGCTCATATGGCTTGTGCTCCGTAAAAAGCTTCCAATCCTCTGGCAGACGTCCGTAGATCTTCTGCAGGCTATTCAACACGCGGTCGAAACTGCGTCTAAAATGAGTCTGACCTGGAAAGCTCGATCCATCAGCCAACCAAATTGTGATAGACTCCGAGCCTAACTTTTCTCCCACCTCAATTACATGCAGATTGTGAGCTATCGCCTGCTCCCGGACTGCCGCGTCGCTGTGGCTCAGCGATCCGAATTTGTAACTGTGCGCCTGATCAGCCTGATCTTGGAAGGTGTTCGAGTTGACAGCATCGAATTGAAGACCGAGTTCATCTGCTTGGTCACCAAGGGATTGAATATTGTCCGGCTCGTCCCAGGGAATATGAAGCGAAACACGGCGCGCCGCTCCCGTTAGTGCGTTAACCACCGAAACATCCTCCATCTTCTCATGGATGTTTCTCGGTTCTCCAGTTCCCGGATAACGGCCGAATCGGGTGCCCCCGGTTCCAAGAGCCCACGACGGAATCGCAATCTGCAACTCTCGGATCTGGGTCAGTATCCCGTCGAAATCAAGAGCACGCGAGGCCAGTCGTTCCTTGAGATATTCAACGTTGCTGCCATGCTGCTCAAGACCAGTTCCGTTGCTTTGCTCGATCGTCTTCGATTCAATCATCCTTTCGGTGGGTTGTCGAATGTTTGATTTCCGCTCAATAGGGAGCCCAAGGATTAATCCGTCTCAGCTGATTTATCCTTGCCAAGCCAGAATGGAGCAGTGGCGAACCAGAGGACGGCACCGATGGCCATCAACATCGCATGAGTGCTCCAAGATATCGTCCCTAGGAAAACGAGAACTGCCGGGACGACAGTCAGCGCGAGTCCGAGGAATGAGCCGAATTTGAGTGCGTAGTTCATGCGATGTCACCAGAAATAGACTCCGAGGATCCGCTCGTCGTTTTTCTTTGTTGCACATAGCTGAGAGCAACGTAAAGGCCCGTGGCAATAAACCAGCCGGGCAAGCCGAGGAAAAAGAGTTCTAGGCCCCAAACTGCGTTTATTCCCCAACATGCAGCAAGCGTCAGTCCCCATGAGATCCCGGCGGGCCAGCTGAACACGATTTGCTTCCATTCTGCGTAATCTTGACGCAGATTCAAACGTGGTAGAAGCCAGAAATCAGCAAAAATGACTGCTCCCATCGGCATAAGTAGCAGCCCGTAAAGAGCGACAAAATCCAGCAGGCGCATCATCAATGCCGGAAAAAGGGCAGCAACAGAAGTGATAGCTCCGACCGCCAGTGTCACTTTCCATCGTTTCCAGTTCGGTGTAATCGTCTGCATAGCCAGGCCCGCCCTGTAAATCGTCGGATTAGCCGTCGTCCACCCTGCAATTACGACAGCCGCGAGTCCTGCGATGCCTGCGCCCAGGTAAGCAATCGGACCGGGAGCAATCTCACCTGAATTCTGAATGGCCAGCGCAACCAAAATACCCGAAGCAATCCAGGCCACGTGATGCCCGAGATACATACCAAATGCACTAAAAAACCCGTATTGCCACTTTTTAGCATATCTCAGGATGGTTAGATCCGCCATTCCGATATGCATGGCCATGTTGGCGAACCAAGCAAAAAACATGATGTGCCAGAACGTAAAATGTGTCCGGCCTTCAAGCGGAGCTCCGGTCCAGATTTTCTCATTCGCCACACTCCAAAAATCGCTAAGTGACGTGACTCCCAGCTGGGGCAGTACAGCAATGCCACACGCAACAAACACCAGAAACATCCATGGTGCAGCCACTTTGGAGAATTTGGCGATCTGCTTGAATCCCAGAATAGCGAGTATCGTCACCACCGCACCGACAGCGAGCACGGTGAGCACCCATCCAATACTGTTCGGATAGAGGTCGCTAAGGCCTGGCATTTCAATTCCAAAAGGAATCCCGACGGCCGTCGCCGCTACCGAAATCATGGCCCCTGCCAGAAAGCAGAACATGAGAGCGTTAACAATATTGTAAACGAAGAGAAGCTTGGGACCCACAATCTTTCGAAGCTTCCAGTACAGATTCAGCCGCGTGCTTACCGCTATGGGTGCGCAGATGAAGGCCCACGATAAGACGGCCAAGAAATTTCCGACCAGTAATCCCAGAATCAGGTCACTCCCCGTGACGCCATGAGCAACGAAAAGTGGACCGATCACAAACTCGGTTCCAGCTACGTGCTCGCCGGAATAGAATCCAATGAAGTCTCCGGGCCCTTGGAGGTGCTCCTCGCTTACCGGTTCACGATCAAACTCGTTGATCGCGTCCAGCCGTTCGGTCAGCGTATTGGTGGGGTGTGTTGTCATATTCTGAAGGGAGACAGGAAGAAACGGAGACGAACGCCCAAATACAAAATCACGTGATTGTTTGGCAATGATGTATCGATCTCGACATAAGCGCGCATTGAAACGTCCCGGGCAGATACGGCCTCTTCGCACACGATCCAATGCTTTCCAATCCCCGAGCAGTCAACTCACTCCCGAATGGGCCTGTTGATATGAATACCGTTGAGGCCGTCTGAATTGGCCACCGCGATATCCGAAAATCCATCCCCATTAACGTCACCGACAGCAACTCCGTATGTAATGTCGTCTTCGGAGCCGAATCGAATTTCTATAAAACTACTCCCGGACCCGTCATTGAAGAACGCGGCATTCTGGGATCGGGCATTTCCTATCACGATGTCCATGTCACCATCCGAATCCAAGTCTACGACTTCAAGATCGTAGGATTGTCCAGTTTCAGAACCGTAGGTCACTCCCTCATCAAATCCACCCGACCCATTTCCGAAATAGATTCCATTCGATTCTCCAATATTCGCTGTCACGAGATCGAGGACACCGTCACCGTTCATGTCCGCTGCCACAACCGCACGGGTTTCATCGCTACCCGTCCCATACGGAATAGCCGATTCGAAGCTTACTTCTGCGTCGTTGAAGTAGATGAAATTTCCCTGTCCATCTCGATTGGCAAGAATCAAATCGGGGCGGCCGTCTCCATTTAGATCCGCAACTGAAAGCGAGATGGTCGAGTCGTCACTTGACCCAAATGCTCGCTTCGGCCCAAACTGACCCTCGCCATTGTTGAGATAGATTCCGTTTTCCATTCCTCTATTGGTTACGATAGCGTCTACATCGAGATCGCCATCCAGGTCGGCCAGTGTCACACTTCGGGTTGATTCTACCTCCGGTCCAAGTGTCGATGACTGGCTGAATCGCCCGTCGCCATCATTCAGGTAGATAATATTGTGGGTAAGATCGTTCGCCACAATGGCATCGAGATCTCCATCCCCATCCAGATCTGCAGTTGGAATGGAATAACTTGTCCTCGAGTCGGCACCGAGAGGGTAGCTCCACATGAACCGACCACGGCCATTGTTGACAAACACCTGGTTTTGTTGTGGCCAATGGCGACCATTGGCCACCAACGCATCCAAATCCTGGTCTCCGTCGATGTCAACCAGCGACACAAACGGAGATCTATCCTCGGAGAGGCCTAACAGAATCTGAGGTTGTGCTGTAAAGGTTCGCGATTGCCCCAGAGCAACCCCGGAGGTCAGCAGGAGCACTGTCAGGGTGAGGGACTTGACCGGATTAGTCATAGAATTCTGTTTAGTTGTTTGTCCGAGATGCTAACCAGTGGTCGCATTCAGCTTTTGCTTGAACGGCAAGTACATCCCAAGCATAATCACGATGAGAAGGCCGAGCAGAATCGGGAAGTACCAAGGCCACGCCGGGAAATAGTCCATGAGCGATGCCGTTTCGGGTTTTCCACCGACATACAGATAGTTCGACCCGATTGAGATATTCAGGAGATAAACTGGAATCGCGAATACGTTGACGACCGCAACGCATTTCCACAGATCTTTTAGAGTCGGTCGGTATCCTTCTACAAACACGACCCATAAGCCACTAATCACGAGGAGGCTGTGGGAGAACAGTGTGTTCATAAAACGGAGATGCGGAAAAGCATATATCGCATCAGGGGTAATTATCGCCTGAATGGCCCCGGCGATCCCGAAGAAATACATCAAAGCGTAGACAAATCTCTTGCCGGTCCAGAGACCATAAATCGAAACCCACACCATGATGCTGCACATGTGCAGCGGAAGATTCTTCTGCAGGGACCAGGTATCTGTGATCACATACCATGCCTGCCATTCCACTTCCCAGACAAGAAATAGAAGAATGAGCACCCATTTGATGCGATCTCGTCGAGGAGCATCACCCTTCATTCCTCTCTTGATAACGATCAGGCCAAACAGAGCGACCCACAGCACAAGCACTAGATGAGACCATCCGAACAAAACGAACGGATGCTCCGGAACGGCCGATGTCGAAAAAAAATACTCCAAAACCTTCAGGGGCTGGTGATCGGACAAATGTAACAAAAAGTGATCTCCTGACAAGATGATGCGCCTTCGGTGGCTACCCACTATTTTGTCACCTCACCGTCTCACCGTTTTAACGCTCCGTTATTTCATTGATAGTAATCCGATCCATTTGGGCATGGCTGTCCATCTCCGTCCTGATTGTCCTGTTCGTCCCGCCTGTCGCGATCTATTGGCTCTTCGATAGAGATCCGGGCAAGTACAGGACGGGTAGATTTTTCAGATGGCTGGGCTTCTTGATGGTGACGGTAAACCCAGCGTGGAAGGTCTCGATTTCTGGTAATTATCCAGCTAGCATGCGAAACCCTTACATCGTCGTATGCAACCATCAATCACTTGCTGACATTCCGATTTTGAGCCGGTTGCCCTGGGATATGAAGTGGCTTGGTAAGGCAGAGTTGTTCAAGATTCCGTTCCTGGGTTGGATGATGAAAATGGTCCACGATATTCCGATTAGACGTGGTGACAGGCGCAGTCGTGCACAGGTCATGATTGACATTAAAGAACGTCTGAATCAAAATGTGAGCGTGATGGTCATGCCCGAAGGAACACGATCCAAAGACGGTCGCTTATGGGCCTTCAACGATGGCGCTTTTAAGCTAGCATTGAAGATGAAAATCCCAATCCTTCCACTCGCCATGGACGGCTCTTTTGATGCGCTACCAAGAGACGGGTGGCATTTTGGCTCAGCCGAGTCCATTAGGGTTCATGTGTTCGATCCCATTTCGACTGAAGCTTTCGAAGGAAGTGGTACGGAATTAAGAGATCAGGTCCGCGCGATGATCGTTGACCAAGTCGCCGAGTGGCGTGGCGTTCCTGCGATCGAGGTAGACGCCCTCTCTACCTCAGACGAAGAAGTATAGTAATGCGGCCATCGTCGCAACGGTTAGGGCATAAGGAAGCTGTGTGATAACGTGATCCATGTGATCGCTGCCGGCACCGGCCGAGGCAAGGACAGACGTGTCCGAAAGTGGTGAAGCATGATCTCCGAAGATTCCTCCACCAGTTATTGCTGCCACAGTCTTGAAAACCAGTGGCGTAATCAAGCCACCTGTAAACGAATAGGCGAGCGGAAGTGCAAGTGGTATCATCAGGGCGAAAGCCCCCCACGATGTACCGGTAGAAAATGAAATCAATGCCGTCATCAGAAATACCACGACAACCATTGATCGGGCGCTCAACCAGCCCTCGGTAGCTCCAATGATCCAGTCCGCTGCGCCGAGCGACTGCGTAACAGAGTTCAGAGCGTATGCGAGTGCCACAATCAGAAGTGCTGGAATCACGCTCTGAATGCCTCTCATGGCGATATCGCCCAGCTCTTTCAGGCCTTTCACTTGCCGCGTGACGAGCATCATGATTGACAGGTACGCGAGAGCCAGCATGAACGCCTCAGCTATCATGACGCTGTCGTAAAGGACATAGCTTCCGACCGCTACCGTCACGACGATCACAATCGGCATGAAAAGATTGGCAATGAAATACGGCTTCTCGGCCACCCTGGAATTGAGATTAGATTCCGTCATCAACGGAGATGCTCCTTTTCTCAGCAAAAGTCCCGTGTTTTTTGCTCTCCGTTCCGCTTTCCGCATGGGCCCATAATCCGGAATCCACTGCATCGCAATACCGAGCGTAAATCCAACCAGTAGAATCGAGTAGAAGTTGTATGGAATGGAACTGATGAATACCCCCATTCCTTCGGCCGGAGAGGTAACGGGACCTCCCATTACGATTATCAGACTCACGATGTATGCACTCCAGGAAAGGAACGGCACCAACACGCACACCGATGCGGTAGTCGAATCCAGAATGAAGGCCAATTTCTCTCGCGGAATGCGTGCCTTGTCGAAAAGCGGTCGCAAGATGGGTCCCGAGAGCAACGGACTGAAATAGTCGTCAATTATGAAAAGCCCCATGCCCCATGCAGTCACCTTCACCTTTTTGGGCGACTCGCCGAATACGGCCAGACGTGACGAAAAAGCAGCCATCGATCCTGACTGATTCAACAGCTCGGTAATGATGCCGATGAAGATCACGATCTCGCAAACCCAAATAAACTCTTGCGTCGCAAGGGATTCCTGAAATACCGCGCTCAATTCGACGGCCGGATTCCCGTCGAGCATGAACGCTCCTACAACGACTCCTGACAACAGCGAAAGCGCCGCAGATCGCGTGGTGAACGCAAAGCCGAGCGCTACCAAGAGAGGCGATAAGGACCAGATTCCGAAATCCATGAAGGTCGATTCGATGCGAGTTTGCGCCAGTATACAGCTTCAGCCTCATACGAAAGTCTTATACATTCACTCCCGAGCAATTGGGCCGATCGTAAAGACTCAACAAAATTTGCTTCCAGGGACACAATGCTGGAACCACACGATTGCAAAACGCATTGATGGGCCGTATTTATTGGATGCCAGTCCAAACACCAGAACCCGCTTCTGGTCTTATTGCCCTGTAGCTCAACTGGCAGAGCGCCTGCCTCTGGAGCAGGAGGTTCAAGGTTCGAGTCCTTGCAGGGCAACAAATCGCCTCCCGATGGCCTCGCGCCATCTGGGGGCGTTTTTATTTCGATCAAGTCCTGGCCTCACGCTCAAAAACAACCTAACGCAGCCTCACTCATTCTTGAGCGACTGCGCCCAGTTTTCTTACAATACCTTCATCTGTTTGAGTCAGCAAATGTTTTTGGACATAATCGAGATTTGATAGAAAGTGCTGTCAGCAGATTTCCAGCGTCTTGAATATTGACGAACCACTTGGTAGCATGCATGGAGGCAAGCGCTCTTGCAAATAGACCATCGTTCATCAACTTGTACCCTGGCAAATGTTATGAAATCTTCGATACGCATTGGAATTGCATGTTTTATCACGTTTGCTGTGTCCATCAGTAGCGTCGCTCAAATCAACTACGAAACGTTTGCAAATTTAACTGAGCTCAAGGACGGAATTCCTTCTTTCGATGTCCACATTCGATGTTTAACTCGCCTGTCGACTGGTGTATTCGTGTTCGACAACATGCCGACAGGTGACCTTGTAAGCTATGACCCATTCGCGCCAGTCGGAAGCAGGACAAACATCCTTCGGACCAAGGCGCAGATTGATGCAGACGTTGGGATCAACTCAAACATCGTTGTCAGTGTATGCCCAGGAATTGCGATTGACGAGGTCGACAACATCTATGTCGTCCTTGGTGACGGGTATGGCGCCGGAACTCATCCTGTCTATAAAACCGATGCGGCTGGCGTATCGGGTTCATTGCTGACAGTGGCTAACGGCACAACTGGCATTATCGTTGATGGGGCGACTGTATATCTGGCGAGAGTACAGTTCGACGGGGCCCCAAAGGATGGTTTTTACAGGATCAATACGACTGACACAGGGCAAACACCATCCCTCGTATATGAAAATAGTTCGTTTGACCTCTTGGACCTCGCCATTGACCGCGAAGGTGATCTGTATTCCATTTCGGGGCAACACGGCACGACAGGCGCATTACAGAATGTCGTAGTGAAATTGAGTGATCCAGACGGTACTCCAGAACTGAGCGTTCTTGTCGCTCCGATCTCAGACGGCATCTTTCACTTCGCCGGAGAAGGAATAAAAATGCTTGATCTCTTCGAGGATCATTTCTACGTGTTTAACCACTCATATGACGGCCCAAATGGTGAAGAGTGGGGCGAGTTCGCACTCGACGGGTCGGGCGGCATTCAATTCACAAACGAGACTACGATAGCTGCTGACCCAGATGTCTCCTCTTCTGGTATCTACTTTCCATACAACGGGATGCTTATTGATTCCTCAGGGGACATTTTTCTGACGAACAGTTCGTACGG
>Ga0315336_1001619_pt1 | contig 41435 bp, 43 predicted proteins | sample ASW5metaG_FD_204512 | JGI IMG/M metagenome (GOLD analysis project Ga0315336, IMG submission 204512) | Ammonia-oxidizing marine archaeal communities from Monterey Bay, California, United States - ASW #5 | ecosystem: Environmental > Aquatic > Marine > Intertidal zone | place: USA: California... | reverse complement strand
GCACCCAGAGATAGTGACCCACATAGGTAGAGACAGATCGACAGAATGATTTCATCGCCGTCTGGGTCAGGCTGATAGATAAGGATCCATCCCCAGCACCTGCACCTGCACCGCCCGAACTACCGATGCCGGTATACGGGTGAGCCGGTTCAATTCATCTCCAAGCGCTGAATTATAGCCAGCAAGAACCATCTTGTCTTTTAATGCTTCTATCACCACGCCGACAGAGCGAACGATAGGAGGCCTACGAAATCTTGGGGTGGTGCCGAGAAGATCCCAAGATCGAGGAACACAGTGTGTTGGCTTACAGGCCTCCGGCACCCAAAGCGAAAGAAACATGGCCCCCAGGCTTCGCTCCACGTCTCCCTCCGGTCATAGTCCCAGGACTCTCATAGGAAGTGGTACAATTATCAGGGATAGGTCAACGCGAACTGGTAACAGCTCGTTTGCCACACGACAAGAAAAGAATAAATCCCTCCCACCGGACACTGTGATAGCATAAGGTCCTTCGATCCCCCCCCGTTTTCTTGATGAGTTAATAATCAAAGGAGAATTCCATAATGCCCAAAAGAATGGAACGTATGCATTGGTCAGACGCCCCCGATATTTGGTCACCGTTTACACCAATTATCAGAGTATCAGGTGGGACAACGGTTTATCTCGCGGGAATGACAGCCGCCCCGATGTACCATCATCATCCACATCGACCCGAAGAATTCTCAGAGATTCCTGAAGACATAGAAGGACAGGTCAGAGAAATATTCCGGAAAATGAAAAAAAGCCTCGACACCGCTGGTGCTACATTTTCTGATGTGGTCATGGCCACGCGCTATCTCAAGGACATAACCCAACAGGATACACTCAACAAAGTCTGGGAAGAACATTTCGGAGATCACAAGCCTACCTCGACCACAGTCCAAGTGGAGCGTTTCGCTGCTGACCCAAAACTTTTAATTGAAATCACCATAACTGCTGTAATCGACTAACAAAATCCATTCAATGCGTTTTCCCTTGATTTTGGTGCCTACCTTTAGCGTTTCATTAAACAGACAAGAAGGCCTACGCATTTCAGATTCCTCCCTCAATAATTTCCTGCATATTATTGAGGCAAACTACCTACTTTTTTAACGGGTGCTCTGCCAGAGAATTTTTTTCTTAGTGGAAAAACTACACCTTAAAGAGGAGAGCCGAAATTTCTCGAATTTTGATATAAAGACCCGATTACATCGATCCCTCTTGCGTCCGGACCCTCCCAGTGACATTCTTCTATCATTGGAATATGCAGGAGATGACGCCATGGAAAACCATCACGGCTATCACGACATCGGTGGCGAGCTGAGCGGCGGCCCCATTAATCGTTCCGAGCATGACTACGCCCTATGGGAAAAACGGGTGGACGCCCTGCTCATGCTCCTCTCTAACAGAGAATCCAAGCTCGTTCGTGTGGATGAGCTCCGCCGCGGCATCGAGTCGATCGGCCCAGAGGCCTACAAAATGAGCTACTATGAGAGGTGGATTACCTCAATCTCGAATACCCTCTTGGAGCGAGGGGTCTTCACCTCCCAAGAGCTTAGCCAAAAGATGGCCGAGGTCGAGTTGAATCAGAAAACAATTTGACCCTGCAAGGAAAAACATGGGCATGGCAGCCAAATTTAAAACGGGCGACACAGTAGCGGTACGGCGGGCTCCTTCGATCGGGCACACACGGACCCCCCACTATATTAAGGGCAAGACCGGTGTCGTAGAACGGGTCTGCGGCGACTTTGCCAATCCCGAGGAACTTGCTTATGCGCGAGACGGCCTACCCCTCCGAACACTCTACCGGGTGCGCTTCAGCCAGCTTCATTTATGGCCTGATTATAGCAATTTCGAAGGCGACACCGTTGACGTGGAAATCTACGAGCATTGGCTTGAACTGGCAGAAAAAGTGGAGGCATAGACCGTGAGCAATTCCCATAATGGCCACGATCACGCTCCTCCGCCCGACCAGGACGACCCACTAACTTACTACCAGATCAAGGAAATTGCCGTGCGCGAACTACTCATCTCAAAGGGCGTATTCTCCGCAGATGACGTACGGCGTGAAGTGGAAAAAATGGACCAACGGACTCCAGCCAAAGGGGCCGCCGTCGTTTCGCGGGCTTGGACTGACCCCTCTTACAAAGAGCGCCTTATCACCGACGGAACCTCAGCCTGCGAGGAAATGGGGATCGACATGGGCCAGATCTACCATCTGGTCGTCGTTGAAAATACTGAAACCGTTCACAACATCATTGTCTGTACACTTTGTTCCTGCTACCCTAGAAACCTTATCGGCTTACCACCGGACTGGTACAAATCTTACGCCTATCGTAGCCGAGTCGTACGGGAACCCCGGGCCGTCCTGGCTGAATTCGGACTTGAGCTTAATAAAAGCATGGCGATCCACGTACACGATTCCACCGCTGACATGCGCTACATGGTCCTCCCCCGGCAACCTGAAGGCACCGAGAGCCTAAGCAGGGAAGAGCTCGCCGCCCTCGTTACACGAGATTGCATGATAGGCGTAGCCATCCCCCGCTCTAAGTCCACGGTCCCATAATGGATTCGGCCAAAAAGCTCATCAGCTGGTACGCTGGCCTCCGGTTCGAGGATTTGCCTAACGAAGCAGTCGAAGCCACGCGCACCTTCATCATTGACACTCTTGGCTGCGCCCTTGCGGGGTCCTCCGCACCCTTAAACACCGAACTGATTGAGCGCCATCTCCTCTGGGGCGGTTCGCCCGAGGCCACAGTTCTCGTTCACGGCCACCGGCTTCCCGCCCCCTCCGCGACCCTCCTGAATGCCGCCATGATCCACTCCAACGATTACGATGACACTCACGACCCCACCTCGATTCACGTTTTCGTCACTGTCCTCCCGGCAATTCTAGCTGCCGCCGAAAGCACCGGGAAGCCAATCTCTGGAAAAGACTTCATCACGGCCCTAGCCGGGGCAGCCGAAATTTTAGTTCGCCTTGGCTATTCCATCCGAGATCATATTCATTCGGGCTGGCTGCCCACCTCGATTTATGGAGTAATCGGCGCGGCCGCGGGAGCGGCTAAAATTATGGGTCTGGCACCTGCAGCTATCGCAGACGCTGCCGGTCTCGGTTACGCACAGGCCCACGGAAACCGTCAGGCCCTTCTCGACGCTACCCTAGCGAAGCGCCTCCAGCCCGCCTTCAGCGCCCAGTCAGGAGTGCAGGCAGCGGCCTTCGCGCAAATAGGAGTAACCGGTCCAAGCCGAATTGCAGAGGGCGCCGATGGCATATTCGAGCTTTTCGGAGGCGGAAAAGGGGACCCGACCGCCCTGACCAGAGACCTGGGCGACCAATGGGAGATGAAAAAAATTTCTATCAAACCTTACCCATGTTGCCGATCAAACCATGGGGTTATTAGTGCTTCCGAGGAAGTCAAAACTAAACTCGGAGATTTTTCTCAAGAGGACATTAAATCCACCGACATCTGGGTGACATTCTACTCCTACTCTATGGTGGGGGAACCTTTCGAGATTCGCCAAAATCCCCAAGTGGACGCCCAGTTCAGCGCTCAGTGGACCTGCGCCCACACCCTCCTTTACGGTCCACCTGGAATTCAGGCCTTCGAGCCCAAACGGGTGGTCTCGAGCAATGCGACTCAGAGGCTCGCCAGGCACATCAACGTTCATACCTGGGAGGGAGACGATGAAGTTCTAGATGGAAACACACCCTTCCGCCTCTCTCGCGTCGCCGTGCACCTTAAGGATGGGCGATGCGCCGACATTACCCACGAAAATGTGAAGGGCTCACCTGAATGGCCACTGACCGCCGAAGAACGCCGAGCTAAATTCATGGAATGCGCAAGGTACGCCGCCCTTTCGCTCGACCCAACACGTCTTGAAGAAGCATTCTCATCGCTCGAATCCATTGATAACCAAAATAATATTAAGCCCATCCTCGGAATGCTGACCGCACAACCTGCGGTAGTTTAGAGGTAGCCTACAATAAAAAAATCCAACCCAAATTTATGGCATTTTTGGCTTTTTCATAACTCAGTTTTTGTTCTGCCTAAGCCGCTTTCCTGCAGCCGGCTTGGGCTTCCCATCAACAAAAGAGATTCCTAATCTCCTTTAGACCAACCAGTCGCCCGGGTATTTATTGTCTCATTATAGCCCACCTCTCTGTCCTTCACTGTGATGAGCATAATCGGCGAATATTTAGATCTGACCGTGCCTGGACGCTCCAATTTTCTTACTTCTGGAGCGCGGACCTGAATACTGCCATATTCAACAATACTTCCAGGCTGGTTGCGCAGAGAAAATCTCATCTTTAAACTAGGCACTGCTTGGGTCCTTAAAATTTAATTCTTCAATTAAATCTCTAATACTCCAAAAATGACGAGGATCGAGAAGATGCCCAACCACAACATCCACACGAAAGATGATTTGCGAGAGCATTACGGCGAACCCGTACTCCGCACCGTGCAGCGGCAGCTTTCCAGTCTCGATAGCCACTGCCGCCATTTCATTTCACTCTCTCCGTTTTTAGTGATGGCATCCTGGGGTCCCGACGGTGCTGATGCATCGCCCAAAGGAGACCCTCCAGGATTTGTGAAAGTAGTGGATGATAAAACTCTACTGCTTCCGGATCGTCGGGGGAATAGACGAGTAGATTCGATGCTCAACATTGTCGACAATCCGGACGTAGGTTTCATATTTTTCGTTCCAGGTGTGGAGGAGACCCTCCGCGTCAATGGCACAGCACGCATTACGACTGAGCCTATCCTCCTTAAATCCTTAGCCATGTACGATAAAGTTCCCGCATCGGGCCTACTCATTACGGTGAAGGAAGTTTTTTTTCACTGCGGAAAATCAATTATACGCTCAAAGTTATGGGACCCCGATACCCGGATAAATCGGCAAGAATTCCCCACCCTTGGCCAAATTGTCGCCGATCAGGTCCCAGGACGGAATGTCGAAGAAGAGGACCAAGTGACCGAACGAATCTACCGGGAGGACCTTTACTAAGGGATGATCTCCAAGAAGTAGGTTAGGCCGAAACGTGACCACTCTTTTTTCCTACTATAAATTCGTCCACTCCACATCAGAGACGAGAACAAGATTCGATAAACGGCCAAGAGTATTTCGTATACGCACGGAATTTTTGCTCCTTTAGGTTTTTTCATTAGAAGAGTATTTGCTCAAACATCATGACATCAAATGATTACAAGAAATTCCCTTTGATAGTACTTGTCGGGATTTTTGCCGTCGGCTGTGTCGATACCGGCATGATGGACAGCAGAGCAAAGAAATTATCGAGGCAAAGAAAGTTCATGAAATCTATGGCGAAAGAGTTAGGTGCGATTATAAATGCAGTTAAGGCCGGCAACAACTATGCAGCAGGAAAGGGAGCTGAAAGAATTTACAAACTAGCTGGAAAAACCTCCAATATGTTAAAAAAAAAGATGCGAGCGGGAAAGCTCGACCGTCCATTTGAAAAAATATGATAAATTTCAAGCAACAGGCTAGATTCTTAGCCGTCAGTGCTGCCGTCTTCACACAAATCCATTCCAAGAAAAAAACACGGCCTAGATCGAGAAGGCCATGAAAAACATTATCAAATGCTGTACTAATTGCCATAAATGATTTCGTGGTCCAAAGAAGATATCCTAATATTTGTTCGTCAACTTATACGGGACAAGACCACCCAGAAACGGATTAACGCTTCTGGAAGTAAGGAAGCTATCCGCGCAGAATATCTTAGAAAGATCAATCATCTCTTCAGCAAATTCACGCAAGGAATTTGACATTACAAGGTCGCGGCCAAATTAGCTTGGGTAGAGCAATTGCATTTTGAAAAAATTACTAGAGGGACCCAGTAAACACGATAACCTCAAATCAAATGGCGGCACCTGATTCGCAAAGCCGCCGAATTTCCCCATCACTCTTTCCCAAGCCATGTAAAATTTCCCCTGTGTGCTGGCCAAGAAGGGGAGCGGGCGTACGAATAGAAATGGGGGTTTCGGACATCTTCGGCGGAAGCCCCAACACCTGCATACGTCCGGCTTTGGGGTGATCGATCTCGACAGCCATCTCACGCGCTTGAATCTGCGGATGCTCGAAGGCCTCTGTCATATTGTGAATTGGGCCACATGGTACGTTGACTGCATTTAGACGCTCAAGCCACTCATCTCGTGGGCACTCCATCAAAGCTTTCTCGATCTCATGTGCAAGCGTCTTTTCGTTTTTCCCCCGGGATTCAGGATTTGCATACTCCTCGCGCTCCAAAAGATCTTCCCGTCCAATCTCCCGACACATTCGAACCCAATTGGACTGGCTTGAAGCACCGATAATTAGACGACCGTCCGCGCACCTGAAAGATTGATACGGAGCTGATATTTCATGAGCCGTCCCTTTCGGGACGGGCGGCTGGTTTGAAGGGAAAAACTGGGAAGCCTGCCAGACAGTGTAAGCCAACCCTGCGTCTGTGAGGGATGTGTCAATCCACTGTCCTTTTCCAGTGCGCTGGCGGTGGAGCAGAGCCGATAGGATGGACAGGGCCGAGTACATCCCGGCATTCAAATCGCAAAGAGGAACGGGTATCTTCACCGGGTCGCGACCTGGCTCTCCTGTGAAGCTCAGCAGGCTAGAAAAACCCTGAGAAATCAGATCATACCCACCCCGGTCGGCATAGGGTCCCGTTCGTCCAAACCCCGATATCGTAGCGTAAATGAGATCGGATTTTACCTTTTTAAGATCCTCATAACCAAGCCCCATCCGCTCCATAGCCCCAGGCCGAACATTTTCAACCAGTGTGTCCGCTCCTGCCACAAGCTCCTCGAGAACGCCTTTACCTGCCTCGCTTTTGAGGTCGAGAACAATACTCCGTTTGTTACGGTTGAGAGTCATAAAGGCGTAGCTTTCACCTTCAGCAAAGTGGCGTCCAATGGAACGCGAATGATCCCCGCCAGGCGGCTCCACCTTGATAACGTCTGCACCCATGTCGGCCAGCACCGTGCAGCAATACGGGCCCGCCAAATTCTGGCAAACTTCGATAACCTTTATTCCGACAAGGGCACCTTTGTTCATTTGCTCTAGATCCATAATTCGCTTTCCGTCCCTTAAAAACTAAACTGGTTAATCGAACTCGCGTATGACCTTCGCCAAGCCATCGAGCCGGGGAAGAAGTTTATCGGCCCCGAGGGCTGGGAGATAAAAAACAAATCTATGAAATCCCTCCTCACGATATCTTTCGAGTTCACTCAATTCAGCGGGCGCGAAAAAAAGGCTCGCCGGAATTGGATCACGGCCGGCCTCGGCGGCAAGTTCGTTCAGCCTTTGGATGTCTTCCGCAAAAGATACTTCGCCCCGACGCAGCGGCATCCACTCATCCCCGTAACGAACCACCCGCTGGAGGGTACGGGGACCGTGTCCCCCGACCAGAATAGGGGGATAGGGCCGCCTCACCGGCTTGGGCCAGGCCCATATAGCATCAAAATTTACATGCTCGCCATGGTAGGTGGCCTCATCGTTCCCCCAAATTTCTTTCATGGCTTCGATGCGCTCGCGCATCAGCTTCCAGCGACTCTTAAATTCAGTTCCATGATTCGCCATCTCCTCGACATTCCATCCCCCACCTACCCCGAAAAGAACGCGCCCTCCCGAGATGTAGTCCACACTCGCAACCTCTTTGGCCAGAACAATAGGATCGCGCTGAATAACGAGGCAAATACCGGTACCAACCAGAAGGTTTTTCGTCACCGTAGCTGCCGCAGTCATAGCTACAAATGGATCCAAGTTGCGCGGGTATTCTCGGGGTAATTCAGCTCCGCCGGGCCAAGGGGACTTTCTCTCTGAAGGAATATGAGTGTGCTCAGGAAATAGAATAGACTCGAAACCACGCTCCTCGGCCGCTTGGCCAAGCTCGGCGGGGGGCATCGTATCTTCAGTAGGAAATATGGCCAATCCAAATTTCATGGTGAGGCCTCCTCGATAATTCCAATAATTTTCATCTTCCGGGCGCCATGCCCTTTAGCGTCCGCCTCATCGCGGAGGGATAGTCCTCTCCAGACTCAGCTGGGTCAATCATCAAGATTGGAACCTCCACACCTTTCTCCCGGAAGGCATCAAGCCGCTCGCGGCACCGGTCGGGTGGGCCGACCAGGCAAAACTCATCGATAACCGCGTCTGTAATTCCAACGCGCAGGGCTTTTTGGTCTCCACGCGCGAAAGCATCACGCAATATGTCCGCTTCTTCTTCGTATCCACTCTCGCGAATAGAGTTGTTGTAGGCTGGAAGCGCCAGCCAGTAAGTCAGCGTCGCACGGGCCTTTTCGCGTGCACCCTCTAGGTCGCTCGAGAGAAAGGTGTGTATTCCCAGATTAACCTCAATATCAGCCGGTCTCCTACCACCATTGCGGGCTCCACGGTCACGCGCCTCCATAATCCGATCCATGCGTGAGAGGGGAATCATATAGAGCATCAGCCCATCCGAAAGCTCGGCACCTAGCTCGGTCATCTTTTCCCCGACTGCCGCCGCGCATATCGGCACACGGTAGGGGGGAATTCGAAATCGGAGCTCCTCTCCCTGATAGGTTTGAACCGGCATGTCGTAAACTTTCCTGCCCTCGAGAAGGCCACGCACTTCGGTCAAATACTTCCGCATATCTTCCCTCGGTTTTCCCATCTTCATCCCCATCCCTTTGACGCGGGGAGGATGTCCTAGGCCCAATCCCAGAATATATCGACCATTAGACACCTCACTGATTGCAGAGGCAGCCTGTGAAACGATATGGGGGTGCCGGTGATAGATGATGGCGACAAAACTACCTACTACGATCCGAGAGGTCTTCATGGCCATCACCATGTGGATGGAAAACGAGTCCGTTAAAGACTCGGTTGTATAAGCACGGTCATAACCTAGTTCCTCAGCCTTACTCGCCACCTCTCCCATTTCTAAAATCGGCATGTCGACAAAAGAGAGCAAGCAATATCCTAGTTTTTTCGTCATGGCCTTTCTCAGATAACGCAGTTGGTTAGACCACCTTCCCAGAAACGTGGCTGCGGCAATTCTCTTTCACGCGACGTCATTCAGTAATGAATCTAATTATGGTTCTACCATGCAAAGAGGATTTTCAAAATAAAGCGCCATGAGGTAAGAACTGAGCCCCCGCCGGTTTCTTAAATATTTCTATCTAAATAGGATTTTTTCAGCCATAATTTATAAGAGATTTCACCATCTACATTATTACAATCTCCTCATTGCTCGCGCGAGGCCGTCATCGATGAAAATTCTGCCATTCTGGATTTGGTCCCTGATCCTAGGAGCCATTATATCGTTTATAACGCTTCTAATTCCTTCAAGCGCTGCACTCTCTTATCCTTGGACATTCGGGCTGTTCACTCTGGCAGGCGGCATTGCCTGGATTAACTCCGCGAGTGAATCGCTCATCCATGCTTCAGAGATCCTCTCATCCCGCAAAAATTGGAATCACTTCGTGGGAGGAACAGTCGGCGAAATTATTTCAACCTTGCCCGAATTCGTCGTGATTATCTTCGTTGTCGCCGTCGATCCGGTCGCCGCCCTAATCATCGCGATCGTGACGATTTATAACAACGCGGTTATCTTCTCTATTTATTCGTTCTTTCTGCCCAAAACTGGTGGAGGTGGAGAGTATGCGCTCCCCGCTCCGATATATAAAATTGGGCGCGAGGTACTAATCGTTGGAAGCACGGTCTCGCTCATTCTCGGGCTGGTCCTCCTTATAGGCCGCCTCAACAACCCGCCGAAACCGGTCGTGACCGCCACGGAAACTGCTGTCGTCGGCATTGTCATGCTATTCATCTTCGCCCACTATCTCGGCTCTTTAATCACCCACTACAGCGGGAACGCGGTTCCGGAGACCCACCGACCCAAGGAGCGCTCTAAAGAGCCTGCAAGACGTATAGTTCTCCTCTTCACAGTTGGGACGTTGGCGGCCTTCATCGGCGGCCACATGATCTCGGAATTTGCTGAGGTCATGCTTCACAAAATTCAACTTCCTCCGGTTCGAGCAGCACTTGTTCTAGCCTTCTTCGCGGGCATGGCGGAAATTTTCATAATTATTGAAAGTCACCTTAAAAAAGAATATGAGATTGCCCTCTCTAACGCCTTCGGTGGAATTACCCAGGTGAAATTTCTTGTCTTTCCTTTCACCCTGGTCCTCATCTCAGTAATCCAATGGCTCGGAGTCGCCCCTACAGGCTTCGCCGGAATTCCTATCGACACCACCCTGATATTTCTGATGGTACAACTCTTCCCGATATTTTTTATCCTATTCGAATTGATGCAGGATGGTCACACTCTCTCGAATTTTGACGGCGCCGCTATGCTGGGCTTGTTTTTCCTGATCATCTATTTCCTGGTAAACGTAAATTAGCTCTGGGGATCAGGGGAAAAAAGAAGAGAAATGCCATCGGGCCACTTTAAACGGGTGGGTGCCATCTCCCAGTAGCGCGTGTGTGCCTCGCCCCCTACAATCCAGTCTCTGTATTAATTTAAATCCTAATTTTTACCATCAAACCAAGGGGAAATTTTATGTTTGAGACGACCCAGACCAGTGTGGATATCGGCCTCACTACCCGGAACATTGAGGCCATGCGCGAATTTTACATAGATATCCTCGGGCTCGAAGAAGTTGCAGTACGGGAGATACCAGGCGATTTCGTCACTCAAGCTGGCTTTGGCACGGGCGACCTCCGGCTCCACGCCCTCAGGTTTGGCGATATCCTCATCAAGCTTCTCGAGTGGAAGGACCTACCACCCGCCGCCGATTCAATGGCCGACAAATTAGCGGGTTTTCGCTACCTGACATTCTGGGTTAAGGATATGGAAGCCGCAGTGGATCACTTAAGAGCAGCCAACGTCGAACTAGTCTGTAAAATCCTCGCCCGCGTCCCCGAACGAAAACTTGTTTTCTTCAAGGATCCGGACGGCAATCTGATTGAACTTAATTGGGTTGATCCTGCGGCATCCTGAGCGGGACACGCACCTCCACAAAGGGGATAATTGCATGGAAGTAATCAAACAAAATGCACTCAACTACATTGAAGCCCAGCGCGGCGAGGCGAGGGAGATAGCCCGGGAGATTTGGAATTTCGCCGAGGTCGCCCTGGAGGAATTCAAATCGGCGAAGCTTCTAGAAGACCTCCTTGAGCAAAACGGCTTCGACGTCCAACGCGGGGTAGGCGACCTGCCCACTGCCTTCATCGCACGTGGAGGAGAAGGTGGCCCCACGGTCGGTATTCTCGGCGAATACGACGCTCTCCCTCACTGTGGCCCCTCTCACAGCGATCAAGGTCACGGTTGCGGACACAACCTGTTTGGAACCGCCTGCACCTATGCAGGCATCGCCGCTCACCGCGCCCTGCGCGAATCCGGGTTACCGGGTCAAGTAGTCGTCTTCGGCTGCCCAGCTGAGGAGACGCTCGAGGGAAAGGTATATATGGCGCGCGACGGAGCATTCGACGGCCTTGATGCCGTCATCAGCTGGCATCCTCACTGGGGAAACTACGCCCGTGGGGGAAGCACGAACGCCATGGATTCGATGGCATTCGAGTTTTTTGGGGAAAGTGCCCACTCAGCCCGAGACCCTTGGAACGGGCGAAGCGCCCTCGACGGTATTGAGATTATGAACTACGGAGTCAATATGATGCGCGAGCACATAATTGAGGCTGCGCGAATTCACTACGTCATCAAGGACGGCGGAGTCGCCCCCAACGTCGTACCTTCCTACGGACGAGTCTGGTACTACGTCCGGGGACCGAACCGCGCCATCGTTACCGAACTTAGCGAACGGGTTCGAAATTGCGCCCAAGCAGGCGCTCTGGCCTCTGGAACCAAGATGAAGGAAACTCTTCTTACTGCTGTGTACGAAACCCTACCTAATCTGGTTCTATCAAACTGCGTCCAGAGAAACCTCGAGAGCGTTGGTGCCCATACATATACGGACAGGGAACGAGCTTTTGCCAAAAAGGTCGGCTTTGACAAACCTTTGTGCGAAGAAATACTCCCACTAAGTTTGGAACATGCTCGGCCCAGCAACGAACGCGGGAACGTGAGCTGGATTTCTCCCTTAGGTAGCCTCTACACAGCTTGCCACGCGCCCGGTACGCCCGGCCACAGTTGGCTCGCTACCCAACAATACGGCATGGAGATCGGCGAGAAGGGGATGGTCACCGCTGCAAAAACAATGGCAGCATCGGTTATTGAGCTGATTACCGACAAGGTACTTTTACGCAAAGTCCGTGCCGAGTTTGAAGAAAAAACACGGGAATTCAAATACAACCCCTTGATCCCCAAAGACCAGAAACCCAACCCGCTCGGAGTACGCTAGGCCTTAAGCTTATCCTTGAGCCAGTCGGCCATGTAGGAGGCAACGGGCTGGACATAGTCCATGTGACAATGTTGCGATCCCCCTTCGGGGCCTGTGTAAACACGCATCAGCTTATCCTTTGAACCCGCGGCTCGATAGAGCTTTTTCGCATCGCTCAAGGGAATTTGCTGATCGTCGTCCCCGTGTACCAACAGGAACGGGCACTTCATTTTTTGCACCACCCCATCAAGTCGAAAGCCTTCAAGCTTCTCAAGAGCCTGCTCGGAGGTTTTGGTGTTAAAACTCCAGGCTAGGTGTGCCCCTGGAGATGGGAGTTGAATCTTATAAGCTGCATCAATGCGACGCTTCCAGATGGCGTGATAGTCCCAGATCGCTCCCCAAGCAACGCATGCTTTAAAACGTGGTTCCATGGAAGCTGTACGCGGGGCGTAGTACCCGCCGAGGCTCGAAGCCATAATAGCGGCTTTTTTGGCGTTCACATCTTTTCGCTTCTCGAGCCAATCGAGAATTGCAGTTCCAGCAACTTCGTAATCGTGACGAAGGTAAATTCCCCGAAAACGAATAGCCTCGCCCACCCCCGGCGTATCGGGTACGACGACACTCATACCTCGCCGAACCAGAGCCAGCGTCCCCAACGAGAAACCACCCTCTTTCGTTCCATCAAAACCAGTGTACTGAACGACGACAGGGGGCTTGGCCTTTTTTGTATTTTGAGCATGAACGAAATATGCGGGTAGCTTCTTTTTCCCCTCGAAGGGTATTTCGACAATTTCGGTGCGCGGGCTGTCCGTCAGTGTGACGTAGCGGTGAAAACAGTCAATGGATTTTCGATAGATGGCTTTAGATTTTAAGTTTTTGGGAAACATGAAGCGATCCGCTGCCTGGTAATAATTGCAGGCACGATTGTAGAAATCTGCGGCACTGAAAAAATTCCCTTCTCGCTGGGCGGCCTGGCCCATGGCACGGACGCGATCACCCATCCGCATCCATTCGCGAACCCAAGCCTTATCGTTTCCTTCCTTGCCTTTAAGGCGCCGGCATATTTCAAAAATTTCTGAGGTGTTAGCAGCACCTCCCTGCACACGTTGGAGGCTGATCGAAGTGATGAACGACCATCTGTAGTCTTTAGGAAACGCGGTGAACCATTCTCTTCTACGCTTTGCATTGACGGCCATGAACGCTCCTTTTAGCAGATGAAAATATCTACTTACTATTCAGAAATAATTGATACATCTTCAACCTTCATTAAGCTCGAACCAATTTGACATGCGTGTGCAACAATTATCCTATGGAGCCTCGTTTCCAATTGTGCGCCGAATATCTCCCCATAATGGTCTAGCTAGTCTTTATACAATCGTCCCGTCTTCGGTTCGAATCAGAGAGATCAGCGCTAAAAAAATGATTCCGTGCCATACATTAAGAATGTTCCTAATTTAAACGTCGCCGTGATATTTTTCCAAACACTGGATTTGTTAGTGCCTAACCTAAGAGTGCAAAGTTTTCTCCGTTCTTTTTATAAAGGAAATATATCCGGTTAATGACAAGAGATACTTTAATAAATTTCCGAAGCTGGCGTAGCTTAATCACACAGAAACGACCTTCCTGATTCTTGAGTTCCTATCAAGAAATACAGGCCATAAGATAGCCAGCCGCTGTCACTTTCCATGTTGCGAGGAGACCCTTTCCCCCCATTTCGCGCAAACGACTCCTTAACGAAATACTTCCCTTAGGGCTCTGCAGGAAACCTAATTGAGCGTGTTAAAGTACATAATTCGCTGGAACATCAATCCAAATTTCTTCTGAATAGGCGTTTGTACGCGTAACGCAACTGAATTCAGAGAAATTAGACAATGAATCAAGCTGAAGTACCAGATGGCCTCTCCTCCGGCGGATGAAGTTCTAGAAGCACATCTCCATCGGCAATTTGGGCGCCCTCCCCAACATGAACACGCCCTACTCGGGCGAGGACCGCCGCACGTACTGGGTGTTCCATCTTCATTGCTTCTGAGATGAGGAGAACTTGCCCCGCCTGGACCAACTCTCCCTCGGAAACAAGGACCTCGAGAATCCTGCCCGGAAGTTCGGCTCGGACGGCACCGTATTCGCTTTCCCCCGACGGGTGCCCACCTCTCTGCCTAACTTCATTACCCTCCTCAAGAAGAAACGAAGCGTGGCAGCCCTCTAACATGACTTCGACCCTTCCGTCCTGGGCCTCTGTGACTGCAGAGACGGTGCGCCCTTCTATCTCGAAAGTTAGAAAGTCCTCTTCCCAAGATATCAGGCGAATGGGATAATCATGGCAATCAATACTGACCATGAATTGATTCCCACCCACTCCTCCCAACGGCGAGACAAAAGCCTCCCAGCCCTCGAAATGAATACGCGTCATATGAGACCTCCCGGAAGCCAGCTACCCATGCGGTCCCACGGGTCATCCCACCTCCTGTCCTCCGATCCCGGCTTTTTGGTTTTGCTCTTAGACAAATAGGCCCCCAAGGCCGCAACGAGCTTCGCGTCCTCCATACGGTCTCTGCAAATCTCCCCTCTCAGTTCACTTCCATGGCGTTCTATAAATTCCGTCGAGACCGCCCCCGTACGAAATTTGGGATTTCTGACCACCGCTAGGAGAAAAGCCTGATTTGTCCGGAACCCGGAGAGCATGAGTTCCATGAGCGCCTCTTCGAGACGCTCCAACGCTGCAGTTCGGTCCTTTCCCCAGCCAACAATTTTCGCAAGGAGCGGGTCATAATTCGTGCCAATGCAGACGCCCGGCACAATCCCGGCATCCACTCGGACCCCATCCCCCGAAGGCAAATGGAGAGCGCGGATCGACCCCGTTTGGGGAAGGAAGTTTTGGGCTGGGTCCTCCGCGTATAGACGTGCCTCAATCGCATGGCCCGAGAAGCAAACCTCATCCTGCGTGATGGGAAGCTTCGCCTCGACAGCAACTCGAATTTGTAATGTCACAAGATCTTGCCCCGTTATCATCTCGGTGATCGGATGCTCAACTTGGAGGCGAGGATTAATCTCAAGAAAATAATATCCCCCCTGAGCCGGGAGCAAATACTCAACGGTCCCCACCCCGCGGTAGTTCATCCCTGAGGCAAGGCGCACAGAGGCAGATAGAATTTCTTCGCGTAATTCGGGGGAGAGGTTCGGCGCTGGGGTTTCTTCGAATACCTTCTGGTACCTCCGCTGGATGGAGCATTCCCGTTCACCAAGATGGATTACCCCACCCTGACCGTCACCGAGAATCTGCACCTCGACATGTCGAGCGGTAGGCAGTAATTTTTCAAGATAGAGGCGGCGACCCCTACAAGCAGTCTTAGCCTCCGCCCTAGCCGAGACCAAGGCATCCTCCATATGCGAAGGTTCCAGCACCCGGCGCATACCCCGCCCGCCACCGCCGCTGCCAGCCTTGATCAGGACCGGGTAGCGGAGGAGTTCGGCCACATCCCACCAAGCTCTAACGTCATTTTCTTTTGGAACGGCCCCCGGGATAACCGGAATGCCTGCAGCCCCCGCCACGCCCCGGGAAGCGATCTTATCCCCAGCGCATTGGAGGGTTTCTGGAGACGGTCCTATAAACGTCACCCCCACGGCCTCGCAGGCCTCGGCAAAAGAGGCTCGTTCACTGAGAAAGCCGTAGCCGGGATGAATGGCATCTGCCTCAAACTTGACGCAAGCATCGACCAGCGATTGAATATTTAGATAGCTTTCGGAGGTCGAGGCAGAGTCAATGGGATGGGCTTCGTCCGCCATGCGAACGTGAAGGGCCTCCCGGTCACCCTCGCTGTATACTGCAGCCGAACGGATCCCCATTTTACGACAGGCACGAATGATGCGGACAGCAATCTCGCCTCGGTTGGCAATAAGTATTTTAGAGAACACCAAGGTTTCCCGCCTAGCCCAGCCGCCTCAAGAAGCCTCTGCGGATTTGAGAAAAAGGTATGTCTAGAACCGAAATTGGTTCGCCCTGCGCTCAGGCAGAGGCGCGCCAAGTGCCGCCGAGAGACCTAACGCAAGCGCTTGACGGGTGTCGACCGGATCCAGAATGCCATCGTCCCAAATCCGGGCACTGCTGTAGTAGGGGTGCCCCTGACGGTCGTACTGCTCTACAATGGGCCGGGCGAGGGTCTCCCCTTCCTCAGCGGTCATATTTTTTCCCTCCTGCGCCATTCGCCCACGACGGACGTTGACCAAGACAGATGCCGCTTGCTCTCCTCCCATGACCGAGATACGTGCACCGGGCCACATCCAAAGAAGATGGGGTTCAAACGCGCGCCCACACATGCCGTAGTTACCCGCCCCAAACGATCCACCCACGATGACAGTGAACTTTGGCACACGGGCGCTTGAGACAGCTTGGACCATCTTGGCCCCGTCCTTGGCGATACCACCTGCCTCGTATTGTTTCCCCACCATGAAGCCGGTGATATTCTGCAAAAAAATCAGGGGCACCTCTCTGCGGTCACAAAGCTCGATGAAGTGGGTAGCCTTTAGAGCAGACTCACTAAATAGAACGGAATTGTTCGCGAGAATTCCCACTGTAATCCCTTCGATTCGCGCGAAGCCACAGATGATTGTCGTTCCATAGTGTTTCTTAAACTCCCCAAGCCGGCTTCCATCCACGATACGGGCGATAACCTCACGCATATCGAAGGTCTGCCGCAAGTCGGTAGGCAGAATTCCATAGAGCTCCTGAGAGTCGTAAGCAGGCGGCTCAGGTGCCTCCACTGGAAAAGGAATTTTCTTTTCGTGGGGAATCGAGGCAATGATCTCCCGTGTGATGTGGAGAGCATCGAGATCATCCTCGGCTAAGTAGTCAGTCACCCCTGAAACACGGCAATGAAGGTCCGCACCGCCCAGAGATTCAGCATCCACTTCCTCTCCGGTCGCCGCCTTGACGAGGGGCGGGCCGGCTAGAAAAATGGTCCCCTGTCCCCGAACAATGACCGACTCCTCGCACATGGCAGGCACATAAGCACCGCCCGCCGTACAACTTCCCATTACGACAGCGATTTGAGGGACCCCTTCGGCTGAAAGGCGCGCCTGATTGTAGAAGATTCGACCAAAATGATCGCGGTCGGGGAAAACTTCATCCTGGAGTGGTAAAAATGCACCGCCCGAGTCTACGAGATAGATACAAGGTAGATGGAATTTTTGAGAAATATCTTGAGCACGGAGATGTTTTTTCACAGTCAGAGGGTAGTAGGTACCGCCTTTAACCGTGGCATCATTGGCAACGATAACGCACTCACGCCCTGAAACACGCCCCATGCCTGTTAAGAGACCGGCGGCGGGGACGGGTGATTCGTAAACTTCGTACGCAGCGAGGGGGGAAAATTCGAGAAATGGGCTCGTCGGGTCAACGAGGTTTCGCACACGCTCCCGGACCTGCATCTTCCCTCGCTCAAGGTGATGAGCGACTGCCTGGGGAGGGCCACCCTTGGCCACCTCGGACAGAATGCTGCGCAAGTCCTCTACAAGCCCTCCATAGGCCTGTAAATTTTCTTGAAATTTTGAATCAGATACCGAGATGGCTGAAACTATCTTTTCCATGTCCTAACCCGCTCTTGCCCCATTTTTAGGAGACCACCAGCACTCGCACATGAACTCCTTATAGTCTTCGGGATGGATAGAGGTGGACTTAGTGAAAAGATCCATGACCGGCGATTCCTCGATATCCACCTGAAGTGAATCCACGAAGCGGTTCCAGAAATTAAAGAAGCCCGAGACCATCGTGATTTCGACGATCTGAGCATCACTATAATGTCTTTTTAAATTTGAGAAGGCCTCGGGATGCTCACGGAAAGTCCGCTCGGTGAGATGCTCCGCCCATGTAATGGCAGCCTTTTCGGCAGGGGAGAAGAGATCCGAGGCCATGTGGTCTCCGTTAACTGACTCGATCATCTCTTCGGAAATGCCCAGCGCACGGCCGAGCGTGACATCGTGCCCCGTTCAGTAGCGGCAACCATTCAGCATCGATGTTTTAAGAATTACGAGAGTTTTCGTCCGCACATCAAGAATACCAGTAATCTCTTCGCGCAGAGAAGCCACCATGAATCCAAAAATTGACTGGGCAAGTTTAGGCGAATGGGACGCCACTCGCATGGCATTGGCCACCCGACCAAACATTTTCTTGCTATGCTTGAACATAACTCGTGCCTCGGGAGATGCCGCCTTATCAGAGAGGATGGGGACTAATGCCATGAATATACTCCCTCAAAAAAAGATGCCCTCCAAAAACTAATGTAGAGAGCAGGATATGGCCCGATTGCAGGATTTTATGGAGGTGACAAATTGATTATACCGGCTATCTACCTCCATGAGAATCCTCCTAGGCATTGCAAATTGAACTTCCATCTAATTCAGTGACATACACATAGAGCAAATCAAAAACAGACCCCTGGCAGGGCACATAGACGCAACAGATTGATAAAAGTGTAGTTATATATGCCTGCTCGCTGACCTCTTTTCTTCCCTGTGTTGCTAGAATTAAAACTGTTGCGAGGAAGCCCACTCCCCGCTAAAACGTGTGCAATCTTTTCATCCTTTTAAAACGATTCATATGAGGAGCCTAGTCTTGGATACTGCGGACCTCCCTTTCACGCCCATTGCGGAGTTAGCACCACAAATTGAAACGGGCAATGTTAGCCCATCAGACATTCTAGACGCCTGCGTCCACAAAATCGAAAAATACGATTCTATCTTGAACGCTTACATCACAAAAACTTTCGAACTAGCCCGTGAATATGTAGGAGTACTTGAAAAAGAACTTGAATGCGGAATAAGGCGCGGGCCCCTCCATGGAATCCCTATCGCTCTCAAGGACCTAATTGACTTAGAAGGGTTCCCTTCCACGGCCGGAAGCTCCATTTTAAAAGACTGCATTTCCAGCCAGACTGCCCATTGCGCCCATCGTCTCATGGACGCAGGCGCGATCATTCTCGGCAAGACCAACCTCCAGGAGTTTGCACGAGGGGGCACCGGTGCGAACTCTTTTTTTGGTCCAACGAAAAATCCCTGGGACCTAGAACGCTCACCGGGAGGAAGTAGTAGTGGTTCAGGAGCCTCTGTTGCAGCGGGTATGTCAGTCGCTGCCCTCGGGACGGATACGGGTGGTTCAGTTCGAATCCCCGCTTCCTACTGTGGCCTGGTCGGGATGCGATCGACATTCGGAAGAGTAAGCTGCTCTGGCGTCCTACCTTTGGGGCTAAGCTTCGACAATGTGGGGCCGCTAACCCGAACGGTCGAAGACGCGGCAATCGTTCTTCAAGCGATGGCGGGGCCTAATTCGGATACTCTAGCAAATGAGGACAGTCACCCACCGAACTTCATGGTAGGGCTGGGAACTGGAATCGAAGGTATCAAGCTCGGGGTTCCGGTGAATTATTTTTGGCCCGGGTACGAGGCGGAGGTGGAGGACATTGTCCGGGAGGCTATCTCAGAGTTTAAGAAATTCGGTGCGAAACTCGTGGAGGTAAAAATTCCCTGGGCCGAACTGGGTGCGGTAGCCTACGCGGCGGTTGTGGGCCCAGAAAGCGCCGAAATCCACCGCGAAAACCTGAGGGAGCGACGGGACGAGTACACTGGGCCAGGAGCGGATTTTTTTGAGGAAAGCCTTTTTATACCCGGCTGGCGATACGTTCAAGCCCAGAAGGCCAGGACCTATTTTATGCGGCAAGCAGCTGAAGTGTTCCGATCTGTGGATGCGATACTGACTCCGACCACTCCCACAGCTGCACCCACAATAAAGGACTGCCTAGACGGTACCAAGACGTGGTCAGCCACTAGTCATTGCACTGTGCCGTTCAGCTCGATCGGGTGCCCCGCCCTCCAGGTACCATGCGGATTTACAGGGTCTGGACTTCCCGTGGGTCTTCAAATCGCGGCAAAATGGGGAGAAGAAGCGCTTTGTTTTCAAATTGGGCGCGTCTACGAGGATGCTCACCCGTGGTGGCGCCGCCGCCCGCAGGAACCCGCAATGGAGGCAGAGGAATGAGCGTTGCCGATTTAACACCATCACAGATTCAGGCCATGTCCAAGGCCATGGGTCACCGCGTGGATCCAAATCGTCTAGAAACCTTGACTGCCGGGGTAAACCGTCTCCTTGCGGGTCTCGCCGCCCTGGACACAGTGGACATTTCGAATTGCGAGCGGGCGGAGACCATCGATCTTTTGAATATTAAACTCGACGACATTCCAAAACCCTAATGCTCTATCCGCAGCTTAGATTTCATCGGGGGTCAAGATGACTTTCAGGCAATCTCCCGTTCCCGTGATCTCGATGCCAGCCTGCACCTGGGAGAGCGGCATCCGGTGGGTAACGATGTCGTCAATGGGCAGCGTGGTCCTTGACAGCATGTCAAGGGCGGGTTCGAACTGGATCTGGGGATAGGCCCAGGAACCAAAGATATCTACATCCTTGTTACATACTTGATGTGGCCGAATTTCGACACCGCCCGGATCGCCGTAGTGACCAACTTCCACAAGCTTGCCTCCCCGGCGAACGAGGTCCAGGCCTTCCCCGAACGCCGCCGGTACACCTGCCGCCTCAATAACGACGTCGGGACCCACGCCGTCCGTCCACGAAAGAATCTGTTCCTTACGTTCCTCGCAGGAAAGTTCCGAGAGGTTGATAAATTTGGTTGCACCAAATTTTTCGGAAAATGCAAGACGCTTGCTAGACAAATCTGCAGCGATGATTTCTCCTGCACCCATACTCCGAAGCGTAGCCACCACAAAAAGCCCAATGGGACCCACACCCAGGACTACACACCGCGCACCCAGGCCAAATCCTTCGCTAGCATAAGGAATACCCGGTGCCAGCGCCCGGCTGACAGCCCGTTGCGCCACAGCAAGCGGCTCTGTAAGGGCCGCGCGCGCAAGGGGTAGACCCTCCGGAAGCTTTAGGACAAAGGCGTCTCCGGGGACATAAACGTATTCCGAAAATGCACCAAACAAATGGGGAGTTTCGGCTGATGTCCGAAACCCAAATACACTCCGGTTGGGACAAAGCTGAGGTCGGTGAGGGACGTGGATGCAAAACCAGCATTTCCCGCAGGCCTGTGTCCCTGGAGCCACGGTAACAGCGTCTCCCTCTTTCAAGAGACCACCCACAACGTTCATTGCCTGATTCGCCGAGGGTCCGATGGCCTCAATAATTCCACTAAATTCATGCCCCGGAATTACGGGCCAGGAAAGATTCATCTTGCCGCCAAACATGTGCTTGTCCGAACCGCATACCCCGACCGCCGATACTTTTAGAAGCAAGGCATCCTCAGCCACATTGGGTTTGGGGTATTCGCGCAGGGCAATTTCACCCGGTTGAATAATCGTTGCGGCCTTAACTGTGGCCATAAGCAGCACTCCTTTTGGAAAATATTCTCGGCAGTCATATGCAGATTGGTTGGATGTGTTGCATATACGAACTCTCCACCGTAATCTATCGCATCTCTCAAGGGCACGAAAGGAACGGCCCACTCGAACCGTCCATCATGATGGAGAATTCATCCTTGGTTCTCGAAAAAACGTTAGCCATATTCGGCTACCCACTTGGCCATACTATGTCACCGGTCCTTCACAATAAGGCGGCAGTGGCTCTGGGTGAGAGCTACCGGTGCCTAGCCTACGAGGTCCGCCCTGAACGGATTGAAGAAGCTTTTCGAGGGTCCCAGGCAATGGGATTTTCCGGCCTTTGCGTCACGATTCCCCATAAGGTCATAATTCACGGCCTCGTGAACGAATTGAGCGAGGACGCACGCCTCATAGGAGCGGTCAATGTAGTTGTATTCGAGCCCGGCGGAAAATCAGTGGGCCACAATACAGACGGGATCGGCTGGCTTCGCTCCTTGGAGGAAGAAACGGGCGAATCTCCGGAGGGAAAGAAATGCCTACTGCTCGGTGCGGGAGGCGCCGCAAGGGCGGTCGGGGTAAAACTCGCCCAGTCAGGGGCTACTCACATTGAAATTCGGAACCGGACCTTAGAAAAAGCCCAAGCGTTGGCCCACTTCATCAAGGAAAATGTTCCAGGGTCCGCAGCAAGTGGGGGAGGACTCAGAGGCCTCGCAGCCGCAGCGGCGGGCCGTGAAATAATTGTGAATACTACAAGCCAAGGGATGAAGGGCAACTCCGCCCAGGAAGCCGCCACCCCCATTCCCGAGGAGGCTATCCCCTCCGGAGCCATCTGTACAGATGCCGTTTACAATCCAGTGGAGACAGCTTTTCTGAAATCTGCCCGAAACCGGGGGGCCCGAACGGTGAACGGCATCGGATGGTTTGTCAACCAAGGTGCCATCGCTTGGAAATTATGGACCGGCACCGATATGCCCAAAAAATTAACTCGAAAAAGTGTACTCGAGGCACTTGGTGCTGCGTAAATCCACAATCCTTCTTTATCTTTCATGAAACTGAACAAAAGGGAATGAACACATGACCGCTCCGCTCGAAGGACTGAGGGTTCTTGATCTGTCGCGAATTCTCGCGGGTCCTTTCTGCACGATGATGCTCGGTGACATGGGTGCCGAAATAATTAAAATTGAACACCCCCAGAACGGGGATGACACACGGAGCTGGCCTCCATTCTACGAAGGGGGAGAGAGCACCTACTTTCAGTCGGTCAACCGAAACAAAAAAAGCCTGACTCTCGATTTGAAGCTGGAAGAGGGAAAAAAAATCCTCCGGCGTCTGGTGGAACTCTCTGATATCTTTATCCAAAACTTTCGCCCCGGCACAATTGAACGTCTTGGATTCGGCTATAAGGATTGCAGCGTTCTTAATCCCCGCTTGATTTACGCCTCCATCTCGGGCTATGGCCAAAGCGGGCCTAACCGAGCGCGCCCCGCCTACGACATATTGCTTCAGGCAGAAGGCGGACTGATGAGCATCACTGGGGACCAGGAAGGCATATCGTGTAAAACTGGGATCGCTATTGCCGATCTCACCACCGCCTTGTTCACCATCCAAGGTATTCTCCTCGCCGTTATTTCCCGTGAAAAGACCAAGCGCGGCCAGTTCATCGACATGGCGATCCAGGACGGCCAAGCAGCGCTAATGAGCCATGCTGCAGGGAATTTTTTTGGGACGGGAAAGCCCCCGGGAAGAATGGGGAATCGCCATCCAAGCATTTGTCCCTACAGGGATTTCGCATGCGAGGACGGTGTCCTCATTGTTGCGGCAGCAAACGACAGCCTATGGATCCGTTTTGCGCGGACTATCGGACGTGGCGATTTGGCGAACGACCCGAGATGGAAAACCAATGATAGCCGCGTTAGGGGACGGGATGAACTGGAAGCAGAAATCGATAAAACGCTCAGAACAAAATCCCGCGCCGAATGGGGGGAAATTATTTCCAATGCAGGAGTTCCTTGTGGGCCGGTGAAGGACATTAGCGAGGTGGCCTCCGACCCCCAGGTCCTACATCGCGACATGGTGATTGAAATTGAGCATGCCACAACGGGCACCTTGAAGATGATGGGTATTCCGGTCAAGCTCTCCGAAACTCCTGGAAATGTGAAGCTCCCCCCCCCAATTCTCAGCGAGCACACCGAGGAAATTCTCAGGGATCTTTTAGACCAACCTCCCGAAGTAATGAAATCCCTCCGGGAACAAGGCGTGATCTAGTATCGAATTTTCCGGCGACAACAAATATACCCGACTTCCAGGTTTGGTGGGCCCCTTACTCAATTTATATTAAGATTCAACTCACAAGATTCGTATAAGGGATAATTTCGATTCAATCCCGCCATTACAGCTTCCGTCCTGGACCATTAACGGATAGGATGAGATAAGGATTTTAAAATTGCCCACTGAACAAGAAAAGGGTGAAGCCCTGCGGACCATCACCTACTCCCCCAACTTCACATTGGCAACCACTTTGTGGTGCGTGAATCGTTGCGCATACTGCAGTTTTCGGAGCGACGCGCCCATTATGACACCTATGGAGGAGTGCGAGCGCATCGGACGAGCTGCCATCGGCGAGGGCGCAATCGAAGCCCTAATTATGACCGGTGAGGGCATCGACCGCCACCGAGGGCTGCGACAACAGCTTAACGAATGGGGATTCGAATCCTATGCAGCTTACATCGCAGAAATTTGCCGCAGGTATTTGAATATGGGCCTGCTTCCCCACACCAACATCGGAACCCTAGAAGAATGGGAGCTCAAATTGCTCCAGCCCTACAACGTGAGCATGGGCATGATGGTTGAGACTGTCAGCATCGAGGCCACCCGCATAGCTCACCGTGCGGCACCAACAAAGGCACCCGAACTCCGTTTGGCCAGCCTCGAAGCCGCCGGTCGTCTCGGCATCGCTTTTACAACTGGAATCCTGGTTGGAATTGGCGAGAAACCTGCGGAACGGATTGAGGCACTGGAGGCAATCGCGAACCTTCATGCCCGTTACGGGCATATTCAAGAGATCATCCTCCAGCCCCTCAACCCACAAGAGGGGACGCCCATGGCTCGGTGGATTAGACCAAGGGATGAAGAAATCGCCGAGCTGATCCCTATAGTCCGCTGCCTCATGCCGGGCGTTCATGTACAGGTACCGCCAAATCTGGTAGACGACCTTCCCTCCCTCCTCGAGGCGGGTGCGGACGATATCGGAGGTATCGCCCACGAGCCCGACTACATCAATCCCAGCCGCCCCTGGCCAAAGCTATCTTCCCTCAGCCAACAACTGCTTCATAAAAAAATGACTCTGCGCGCGAGAATGCCCATTTACGAAGAATTCATTAACGAGGGCTGGTGCCCTCCATCTGCCTCCTCCGCCCTCGATACCCAACTGGAGCGGCGTGGAAAAATCGAGGCAGAATCTGTGGAGGTGTCATGACTCCCACGAGAACTGTGGAAATTCTCGACGCCTTTGAGACGGGTGAGGAAATTTCGGTTTCGCAGGCCAAATCACTGATTGAAGAGTCTGCGTATGATGTTGTGGAACGCCTTCACTTCCTCGCTGACTCGGAGAGAAAGTCCTGTGTCGGAGACGAGGTCAGCTATATAGTCAACGCCAACGTTAACTTCACGAACGTTTGCTATACAGACTGCAAGTACTGTGGCTTTTATCGCAGGCCGAACGATCCAGATGCATACACACATGGTGATGAGGCTTTGCGTGAAAAGTTCGGCCGAGCACGAGATTTCGGCGTCACCGAAATTTGTATGCAAGGCGGTCTGAACCCCGCCATATCGCTCGACCGCTACGAGGAAGTCTTACGATTAGCAAAAGAGGAAATTCCCGGAGTCCATTTGCACGCCTATTCACCAGCGGAAATTGACCATATACAACGAAAAACCCGCCTTCCTCTCGAAATAATTCTGAAGAGGCTGAAAGATGCTGGCCTAGGCTCCATTCCCGGGACAGCGGCCGAAATACTCGTTGAACGCGTAAAAAAAATGATCAGCCCGAGGCGGATCCCAGTGGAACGCTGGTGCGAAATCATCCGAGCGGCTCACTCGGTGGGGATTCCAACCACCTCCACTATTATGTACGGACACGTCGAATCTCCCAGCGATATCGCCAATCATATGGAAATTCTTCGCACCATCCAAACTGAGGCATCTGAAGACAGCGAAGGCCGTTTTACCGAGTTTGTCCCACTTCCTTTCGTCCCCTACGACAACGTCATGGGCGCCGAATTTGGCATAAAGAAAATTGCAAAGCTAGATTATGTCTTCCGGATTCACGCTGTGGCACGCCTTTTCTTCCGGAACCACATCAAAAATATACAAGTCGCGTGGCCGAAAATAGGAATTAACGCTGCAGTGAAAGCACTATCACTGGGCGTGAACGATATGGGAGGCACCTTGATTGAAGAGAACATTACCCGCGAATCTGGGGCCGAGTACGGCCAAGCGTTGACAGTTGAACAGTTTCAAAAAGCCATCACTTCGGCCGGGCGAATTCCCATACAACGCTCAACGACCTACGAACACATATCGGAAGGCGATTCGCGCTACCGACTCCCCAGGCCGGAGGATGAGCAAATGCTTGGATCAAACGCAGCAGGGGGAAAGAAAAACATTTCGCTGAACCTGTTATCGCAAAATGAAACTTCCAATTGAGGATAAGTTGAAAAACCCTCTCTACCATCCACTGTTCAAGGATATGATGAACGATGTGGTGGATGCAGGAAGTTGTTGCCAGTGTGGCAGTTGTGTGCTCGTCTGTCCCCACAATATCATTGAGTATGTGGATGGATACCCAAAGCAGACTGCCAAGAAGAGTGCCGAGTTCGATTACTGTGGTATCAGCGAAGGAATTGGTTGCGACGTTTGCGCCTCGGCCTGCCCTCGCCTTTGGCCCCGTGAGATCCACCTACGCGACGCTACGTTTCAAGAAAGCCGTCCCTATGAGGGCATCTTTGGGGTCTACAGGAATATTTTCGTGGCCCGCACCAAGCGGGAAGATATCCAAGACCGCGCCCAAGATGGGGGAATTGTAACGGCTTTGCTAGCGTGGGCTTTAGAGCAGGGGATAATTGACGGCGCTGTTGTGTCCGCCGTGGGCAAGGACGACCCGCCCTGTTTTCCCAGCCCGAAGGTGGCAACCTCCTACGAAGAAATTCGTGCGAGCGCGGGAAGTTGGTATACCTATTGCCCCAACAACCTCGCCCTTGAATCTGTAAAAGAACGAGACCTAAAAAAAGTCGCTTTCGTCGGCGTTCCCTGCCAAATTACCCCACTTCGCAAAATGGAACTTATCGATCCATCCTATTTGTTGTCTCATAAAAAACGGCCTCAGCATATTGAAAAGCAACGCGGCTTTCTCCGCGGGCATCAAGAGAGAGTGGCATTTCAAATTGGCCTTTTCTGCACTGAGGTCTTCACTCCCGAATTGATGACAAAAAAAATAGAAGGTGAAATGAAAATTCCACTCACGGAGGTTTCCAAATTCAACGTCAAAGGCGAGGTACTAATTTATAAGAAAACTGGAGAAATCGAGACCCTCCCCCTCCAAGAAGCGATGGAGAACTATCAACGGCCTGAATGCCACCATTGTGGCGACTTTTCGGCTGAACTCGCCGATATCGCCTGCGGCGGAGTCGGCACCCGAGAATGGACCATTGTCGTTCTCCGCACCCAAAAAGGCGTGGACATTTGGAATGAGTTCGAACGAGAAAATCTTATTGAAACGACTCCGATTCAGGAAAACCGGCGAGCTTGGAATATCCTTCAAATACTTTCCCGCAGGCAACGCGACCGAGTACCCGAGCTCGGTCCCCGAAGCGGAACAGCACCTGAGCATCCCCCATACAGCGCCAAAGAGGAAGCCGATTTTTCCGCAGCGGCGATGGAGGGTAGTTCTAAAACTGTTAAAGAGATGGAAAAATGCCTGGCCGCCGCTTATCAGGATGAAGAGCGGCCAGAAAAAATAATTGGCTATATGGCAGGGAACCCCATTCCAGGCGATCCGGGCGACCCTCTTCCGGGCGAAAAACGGAAGCTCCCTCCTCCTCCTGCGCCAGAGCAAGGAGGAGCACCGCCCCGATGGGCGGCCAAAAACCCAGCATGAGCGATCCACCGCTCTCCCCCGCCCTAGGCAATCTTTCTCTCGCTGATTCGCTCCTGAAACGACGCTCCATCCGGAAATTTGCCAGCAAACCTATCAATCCGGCGGCCATCGAATCTGCAATTGCCGCGGCATGCCTCGCTCCGAGCCCCCACGGTAGCTCCCCCTGGAGATTCTGCGTGTTGTCTTCAGTGCAGAGCAGAAAAAATCTCGCCGAAAAAATGGGACTAGATTTTTTGCGTGACATGGAAAAAGAAGGCGTCTCCGAAAACGAACGAAATAAAAGGTACTATGGAAGCATCCGCCTAATTACCGAGGCGCCGGCGCTGATTCTTGCTGCCCTTTCCTACACCCGGCTCGACGATTACGACGACCCAGGAATACAGGCTAACGAGTATATGATGGCAGAACACAGCCTGGGAGCCGCACTGCAAAATCTGATGCTCGCTCTCGCAGCGGAAGGAATTGGCACCGTTTGGAGATGCGCTCCGCTTTTTTGTTCCGAAACCGCCCGGGAGGCACTAGATCTCCCGGCCGATTGGGTTCCAAGATCTCTCATTCTTGCGGGTTATCCAGATTCTACACCCCCGCCTAAAGAAATCGCTCAACCCGAGATTCTTATCCGATGAATATTTCTTCTCCGGTTGTCGCACTCGCCGGCGGGGTCGGAGGCGCGAAGCTCGCCGTCGGCCTCGCCGCTACCCTACCGCCAGGCGCCCTAACCGTAATTGTGAACACAGCAGATGACCTCACCCTCCATGGGCTTCACATCAGCCCCGACCTAGACACAGTTATGTACAACCTCGCTGGACTCTCCGATTCCGATCAAGGATGGGGAATCAAGGACGATACCATTGGCGCTATCGAACTTCTCGGCCGCTACGGAGGACCTACCTGGTTCCGCCTTGGGGACGTCGACATGGCTACCCACATACGCCGGACACAGCGCCTTTCAGAGGGCGCCCGACTCACTGAGGTTACGGCGGAGTTGTGCACCGCTCTAGACATCCAAACGCGGGTACTGCCAATGACAGACGCCCCCGTGGCGACACGGATTATGACACCCGAGGGAGAGTTGGAGTTTCAGGATTATTTTGTGGCACGGGGAACGAGGCCAAAAGTGATAGGCGTGCGTTTCCAGGGCGCAGACAGCGCCGAGGCAACCCCAGAAGTATTTGACGCTCTCCTGGAAGCAAATACCATCGTGTATTGTCCGTCGAATCCGATTGTCAGCCTAGGCCCGATCTTGGCAATTAAAGGAATTCGCGAAAGATTGAATAAAAAACCCCGCCGGCCCCGTGTGGGCGTAAGTCCTATTATTGGCAACGCCGCTCTCAGGGGCCCGGCCGCAGAAATGCTAAAAAGCCTGAGCCACAAAGTTTCTGCCCTTGGAGTAGCCGAAATTCTGCACGACTACCTGGATGCCTTCGTCATAGACGATCAAGATATACACCTTCTGCCATCATTTCTGGATTTGGATATCAAGGCACGGGTGGCACAAAGCGTGATGTCCAACTTGTCTTCTAAGAAGCGGCTAGCACAAGATGTGCTTGATTTTGCAGAAAAGATTCGTGGATAAGTGTCAACGAACAAATGCTATGATGCAAATATATAATTCTTGTTGATTGAGATTTTTATGGCAAATTTAAATCGACGTATTGTGCTCATACCAGCAAGAGATTTTCGTTCGGGAAAATCACGGCTGGCCGATGTCTTGAGTATTGATGAGCGTGAGGAACTAGGGAAATGGATGTTTGAACGGGTCTTGCACGCGGCTGGTGCTGCGATGGGAGTAGACGAAATTGCGGTTCTGAGTGATGGAGACTCTGTTCTTTCCATATCCGAAAAAAAGGGGGCTGTGGCCATCAGATGTCCGGCGCAGGATATGAACGAGGATTTAGAATCGGGCCGAAAATGGGCATTAGAAAGAAAGGCACAGGAGATTCTGATAATCCCTGCAGACTTACCAGCTCTGGAACCAATAGACGTTGATTCGATAATTGGGCAGGGAGATACAAAAAGGTGCCCTGGAGATTGCGCTGTCATAGCTCCCTCCACAGATGGTGGTACGAATGGGCTTTTAATTCGTCCGGCTGATCGGCTCGGATTTTGTTTCGGACTAGACAGCTTCGCACGGCATCGCGCTGCAGCAACAACCTGCCATCATCAATTCATATCTTTCCAAAACATCGGTTTTAGTCATGATGTGGACACTCCCTCGGACTTAGCACTTCTTTCCGAAAAAGGGGTTCTACCTCCCAAGTGGCTGGATTCGGTTCCCCTCCAATGAATCGAGTCGAACTGATTCCCGTTTTGGGCATGCCCGAAGTCTGCCCCGGAGACGATTTGGCAGGACTAATAGTTTCTGCGACAGAAAAAGCAGACATCATAATAACGGATAGCGATGTGATCGCCATCGCTCAAAAGGTTGTGAGCAAAGCAGAAGGCCGCTACCTCCACCTCTTAGATGTTGAGCCTTCGGTCGAAGCGGTGAAGATCGCCCACCGAGACAGAAGGGATGCTCGTCTTGTCGAAGCTGTACTGCGCGAATCCAATGAAATTGTTGCCGCATCGGAGCGGGCCTTAATCGTCGAACACCATTCAGGCGCAGTTTGCGCACATGGGGGCATCGACCGCTCTAACCTCGGAGGAGACGAAAACACTGTCTTACTCCTTCCAAAAAACTCGGACGCTTCGGCGAAAAATATTCGCGAGAATTTGAAACAAAAAATCGCTTCATCTCCAGTGGTGATAATTGTCGATACGCAGGGAAGGGCCTTCCGCAGCGGAGTCGTCGGCGTGTGTATTGGGTGCGCGGGGTTAGAACCACTTGTCGATATGCGGGGATTTCGCGACCGTGCAGGGCGTTTCCTCAGAATTACCCAGGTGGCGCATGCCGACGAAATCGCAGCAGCAGCAAGCATGATCATGGGACAGGGGGCGGAAGGAATACCTGTTGTCGTGATCCGAGGTTGTGAATACTACCCCGGAAATAACCCAGCATCCCAGTTGTATCGAAAAAAAGAAAACGATCTTTTTCGATGTTGAATTGCAAACAAAATGTATTACGCCTCACAGGTCGCTTTTTTATTATTTACAAATTTCGAAAATTCTCCAGAAAAACTTTACGGCTATAAAAATTTATGTAGTTTATAGCGACCCGACTGGGGATGAGGCCGTAGGCCTTAAATTGCGGCACCTGTTATGTTCTTGATGAAACAATTCTTTTTCTTCAGGACCCGGATCCAGAGACTCACAGGGAAGACTTTACTGAATTTTGATACTCAATACCCTTTATCTGAAATTCTTTATTTCAAGGGTGGCAATAATACCTTGGGAAAAATCCTGTAATTATTCAACCCGCATACCATCCAAGGCATGAAGTTTCCCCCTACCTGAATCCTTCTTACAGATCTTACGGGAGATGTCGTCCATAAATTTAAAAATGCCCCGCCCTGATAGTGCCACACTCTTTATGAATTTACATCGCTTGGGAAATTTATCTTTGAGCTTCAGCAACAAAGTCCCAATAAATTCCGCGCCCTTAGCGTCAATGAAATTATTCACTTGCAGATTAAAAGTTCATGCGAGAGGATGCGTGGTTGCAAAGTTTATTACCTCAACAAGGGGCCTGGAGTCGTGGAATCCATCATCGGAATATTTTGGAAGGTTCCTTGGAACCACTTAATCGATGTCTGCGTCATGTGGTTTCTGGGATACCAGGTATACATGCGCTTCCGGGGAACTCAGGCAATGCGCCTTCTGGTCCGCGTGTTTGTGGTCTGGCTGGCCTACCTCACGGCCCAAGCCATCGGGCTAATGATGACATCGTTTCTCTTATGGGCACTCTGGATTGCCGTACTGATCTTTTTCCTCATCACCTTCCAGGGCGAGATTCAGCGAATCTTGATGCGCATTAACCCTATGCGCCCAGTCGGGATTCTTCTCCGCCTAGCCCGGAAGGTGCACCTTCCAAACGAGACACTATCTGCAGTCTCCGCCTCAATGTTCATACTGGCCACAAAGAAGATTGGGGCGATTATCATTTGGGAGCGGCGCGACCCAATCGATCCGCTTCTGAAAAGTCCGGGTGAGACTATCGATGCCGAGGTACGACCTGCTCTTTTGGAGACGCTATTTATCACCGGCACCCCCTACCATGACGGCGCTCTCTATATCCAAGAGGATAAAATCTACCGGGCAGGGTGCGTTCTTCCCCTGTCCGAGAACGCCAATATTGGTCCACACCTAGGGACACGCCACCGCGCCGCAATCGGGCTCACCGAGCGCTCAGACGCTTTAGCACTAGTCGTCTCCGAGGAACGAGGAGAAGTTTCCGCCATCGAGCACGGCGAGTTCACTCCACTTGATTCGGCCGAGGAACTAACCGCATGGCTCACATCGCGCCTCCGGGGACGGGAGGATGAGTCAGAGTCCGCCGCTCATTGGCTCCGGGAAACTATCGAGCACAATTGGCGCATCAAGCTAGTTGCTCTGGCTGCCGTCGTCATTCTCTGGGCGGTATCGGTCAAGCAAAGGGAAAGCCCGCAAAACATATTCGCTACTCTAGGCCCGGGAACCGAACGCTCCTACACCATTCCTGTTGAATACTACAACCTACCTCCCGGTCTATCGCTTGGCCCAAACCAAATGAGCCGAGTGAGAATCCGCCTTAAAGCCGAGGCTGACCTCTTGAACTTTATCGATACCGGAAGGCTCCGAATCAAAATTAACCTCAGCAAAGCTTTGCCCGGAACACTTGAACATGTCATCTCCACGCGGGATATAGATCTTCCTGCGCGAATTCACCTAGTCGGTGCTGAGCCATCCGAAATTCGCCTCTACCTCGGGAAAAAAGTCAAATCTTCGGCCAGTCGGCCCTGAGCACCTGCACTATACTGGAACGTTTTTTAGCCCCTCGGGAGATTGTTCCTCCATAAACATTTAAATTTTATTGATAAGTCGCCCTTTGATCTTCCATATTCAAAAGATAAGGCGCTATGGAACGTATTCACTGCAATGGCCTGCACACACGGTCGAGAACCAAGGGCAAAATCTTTCTGGAGTAGATCCAAGGGCAACAAGCAAATTATCTAGAAACTTGAATAGCGGTTAAAATTAACCAAGCATTTCTGGGTCAATGTCTCACAATTCTCGAATTGCCCACGCCAGCCCGCGAGGTGGATAATTCGGAGAGCTAACGAGACCCAACAGATGGGCTTCCACCTGCCCTAGCTAAGGTGGATAATCTCTCTGGCCGGATGGAGATAGGGACAAACCAAACAGGAAGCGGAGGACAACTACTTTCTGTGGATAACAATTCGCCAAAATAAAAAGGACCCCAAGGAATTCTCTTAATGAAACACGGCCTCGTCCTCACGCCTCCCGATCCCGTTACCCTCGGCAAATGGTCAAACCTTGCTGAAGAGACGGGCTTCGACGCCATCTGGGTGACTGATTCCCAGTCCCTCTACCGAGAAGTGTTCGCATCGGTGGGAGTTTGTCTCTCAAGCACGCGGCGAATCTCTTGCGGTCCTTGCGTAATCAACCCTATCACGCGCCACCCTGCTGTGGCTGCGAGCGCTATCGCCACCCTTAGCGAAATGCATGGGGAACGTGCCATCCTAGGACTAGGCAGTGGGGACAGCGCCGTCCTAAACCTTGGCATGAAGCCTGCGCGAGTCGAACAGGTGCGATCTTATTTGATTGCACTCCGCTCCCTTCTCGAAGAGGGCCATGCCGAGTACGAGGGCCGGACCTGTATCCTAAACTGGTTTAAACGGTGTGTTCCTCTCTACCTAGCTGCCGAAGGCCCCCGGATGCTCCGGCTTGCAGGGAAGCTGGCTGACGGTGTCATTATCGGCTCGGGACTTATTCCCGAAATAGTGCACGATTCACGGGCACTTATTGAAGAAGGTGCAAGAACCGCGGGCCGCCGCATCGAGGATATCGATCTATGGTGGATGGCCAAGGTAAGTGTGCACCAAGAGGGAGAGCGGGCGCGGCGAGAAATCCGTGCCGGCATAGCGGGAAGCGCCCATCATGTCTTCAATTTCACGCTGGAAGGAAAACACGTTCCACCCAGAATTGCCAGACCCATCCAAGAGCTCCGTCGTCGCTACGTCTTCAATGAACACGCTATGGCTGAGAAAGAGACCAACGCCGCCCTCGTGGACGAGCTTGGGCTGCGTGACTTCCTACTCGACCGCTTCGCCATCGCCGGAACACCAGAAGAATGCCGCGCACGTCTCAATGCACTGGAAGAGATGGGAATTGAAAAAATTCGCCTTACAGCACACGTCCCCGACCGACCCGCATTCATGCGTCTTTGGAGCGAGGAAGTCATGGACTCCTAAGCCCGATGCATCTGGTGAACCCGATCCGGTTCGCCACGAATTACACACAAAAACCAATTCAAACCATAGATCTACTAGAGAATAATCCCTCCCCCCCTTCGGCAATGCGAAACGTCGCAAATTCTTGCCCTTAATCTAACACCTACCACCTGGAGTTTACTGTCTTGGCTGGGCTTCCAAGTGAAGGATTTGCCCGAAGTTCTTAATTTGATACCAATTTAGGAGCAATGCTAAAATTTTTTAAAAAAGCTTCCCACGAAATATGTTCGTAATATTTCTATGCTATAGCTTGTGAAGTAGCACAAAAAATATCGGCCATATTAATGTTCCAAACCTACCATGTTGCCATTCATGGGCATTGGCGGTTTCTTTGCCAAGAGGCAAGAAAATTCACCCCATAAGATCGTCACAATTAACCAGCCGCTCAAGGTCGATAAATTAAAAAGAGCCTAAGGAGAATTTAACGTTTCGGGCACGACAACCACCAAAGTAGGAAGTCTCGGGCGTCAGAAGGAAAAATCGGCCTCTACTATTACAATGGAAAAATCGCCGGGAGAAATATCGTCACCACGCGGGACAAGAAGGGGGAAAACGCCATTGGGTTCCGCAGAGAAAAATCTCCAGCTCCCTAAATACCGGCACCATTTAGGAGGGAAAGCATATCAAACAAACCTCAAAAATTTGCTTGGACTATTCTGGTCATTGCGACTTCAAACGCCATTCCCTCGGTCGCCATGGCAGCCGAGGCGAAAATCAACGGAGGGGATACGGCCTGGATTTTGACCTCTACCACCCTAGTCCTGTTTATGACAATTCCAGGCCTCGCCCTTTTCTACGGCGGTCTCGTTCGGACCAAGAATGTCCTATCGGTCTTGATGCAGTGTTTTTCTATCACTTGCCTCGTCTCGATCCTCTGGCTCATTTGCGCCTACAGCCTCGCCTTCTCGGACAGTAACGCACTCGTCGGCGGGCTCGGGAAGATGTTCTTCAAGGGAGTGGGTCTAAAGTCCATACACAGTGCCGCCAGTACCATACCGGAAACCGTCTTTGCGATGTTTCAGCTCACATTTGCTATCATTACCCCCGCACTTATCGTGGGCGCTTACGCTGAGCGTATGAAATTTTCGGCTATGCTTATCTTCTCTGGCGCATGGCTTATTCTCGTCTACGCCCCCATCGCTCATTGGGTCTGGGGCGGTGGTTGGCTTGGAAATTTGGGCGCGCTCGACTTCGCCGGCGGCACAGTTGTACACATCAACTCGGGCATCAGTGCCCTCATCGCTGCCATTCTCCTCGGCAAGCGGCATGGATTTCCCGATCAACCGCCCTCCCCACATAATCTCACTATGACCGTTACCGGGGCGGCCATGCTTTGGATTGGCTGGTTCGGCTTCAACGCCGGCAGTGCCGTTGCCGCCAGCGGTACTGCCGGAATGGCCATGCTAGTCACACATATGTCCTCGGCCGCCGCCGCACTTACTTGGATGTTCATCGAATGGAGCAAGTTCGGAAAACCAAGCGCCCTCGGACTCGTCACTGGCGCCGTGGTTGGCCTCGTCGGCATCACCCCGGCATCGGGCTTTGTGGGCCCGGTCGGCGGCCTCATTATAGGCATCGCAACCGGCGCGATCTGTTTCAGTGCAGTGGGCGTTATCAAGAAAACATTTAAGATCGACGACTCACTAGACGTCTTCCCTATCCACGGCGTGGGCGGCATGGTGGGCGCGATCCTCACCGGCGTCTTTGCCTCGGCAAGCCTCGGCGGCGCCGGCCTCGAAAAGAGTATGAGTTCCCAGATTGGGATCCAATTCATTAGCATCATCGCCACCCTAGTCTACGCGGGAGTCCTCTCGTTCATCATCCTCAAGATAGTGGACTCCATCGTCGGCCTGCGCGTCAGCGCCGACGATGAGCAGGTCGGCCTCGATCCCAGCCTGCACAATGAGACTGGCTACGAAATCTGACCCTTCAGGTATCTCTCACCATGCGCCGGCCTTTAGGCCGGCGCTTTTTTTCGCCAAATGGCAGAAAACCATGTTGCTTCTATCCACCAAAAAACGTGGACGGACGTCTCCTGCCCTCTCCTGTTGGCGTAACCAGCCCATTCGCCGTGCAATGAAGTCCTCATTTTCCAAGTAAAATTTGTCATTAACCATTACGATTTCATGCGTAAACCGAGAAAAGCGTTAACGTTCTAAATATACAGATTTTGGTCTGGGGTGGAGGACTAGCACAACTTGGCCCGAAGATCGAGCTCGAATCTCGGGGGAGGTCCCCATCCGTAAAGCGTAGTTCTGAAATTGAAATTGCGTATAAAAACAATCACCCTCTTCCAAACCATTGGGATGTTACGTGCCATCACAGTATTTTTATTCCACAAATATGGATAACAATTCTGTTATCTTTTTTTGACGAGCCATGACAGGAAACAAAACGCCTCCCCTCGAATATCGGCCAGACTGTCCCCATCCAAGAGACCTTCCCTGCCGAAGGCCACCCGGGACTCAGCCATTACCCGCAAAATAACAATGGCTTCCTCAAGAGCTGAAATTTCGGCAGCGGCGGTTTGAAGGTCCTTAAAGGCACTCAGCTTAACCGCACCTCCTCCAAGCAGTACAACCGGCAACGCAAATCCAGCCCGCAACACGAGTGCGATGTCTGTACCGTCAAACCGCTCGAGAAAAACCTGATTAAATCTGCACTCAGGCAAAGCGGAACATCCACCGAATTCGCCCGGGGAGTTTGGAGTGACGCCCATTCTCCTTCGGTTAACATTTCTTCGAATAAGTGCCGTTCATTTCACTAAAAAACAACAATTTCCCAGGTGGAAATATGATGACAACATTTGGTAATGTGTGCCGGTTGACCTACATGGAGGATTTTGTGATGAAGGAATATTTGTCCATCATCGTTCTTTTGGGTATGGGAATTGGGGTTCAAATCTCGCACGCCGAGGCCGCCACCATACAACTATTTAGAAACTCAAAGGGAACTCAAGTCATTCCAAACTGTAGGTTTAGCGGGAATAAAAAGGTGAAGATCGACTTCACCCAACACAAGTATTGCTGGAATAACTCCGCCAGGGCAGTCCGAATTATCGGGTCCTTGAACGCAGGCACACGCATCCGTCTGTTTGCCTCAAATAAAGGCAGCGGAAAACTCGCTTGGCTGGATATCGCGGTTCGCCGCGCCATCCCGGCAGGTGCCAGGCTCTACATTCCCAATTTGGAGAAAAGCTACTCAGGATATTTTCTCAGAGTGATGTTTCACAGGACCCAAAAACTTAATGTACTCAACGGAAACATCTCACGCCTAGAAATTTATCCGGGCAAGAAAAAACCTGCCTCTAGGTGACCCGTCTCATGACTATGTGCTTAGAGTGTTCCACCCCAAATCTCCGCACCGGCTGGAGGTTCAGCCTCTGAAGAATAAGCACAGCTCGGCCTCTCCCAGGTGTACTGCCACCATATCGAGTCCACGGATATAAAATACGGACGTACCATGTGTATTTTATATTACAACAGAAAAGATTTCCTCAATCGAGGGTGATTACCTTGAGCAAGGAATCTGCCTAAAGAGTTAAAAGGTGGCAGAACAACAGAAGCTAGTCCGAAGTGAGAACCCGTCGTCCAAGTTTCATGTAGAAAACCGCCCCCCCCGCTCCAGAGAAAAAGCAAACCATGCCCAGGGCCCCATATCCACCCCAAGCGATTGCTAGTCCACCCAATGAGGCGCCGAGAGCATATCCGACCTGGTTACTAGTGGCGAAAAAGCCGATGATTGTCCCCCTGTCTTGGGGGGCGACATTCGAAAGCGTGTCCACGAGTGTCGAACGGCTCACTCCAGTCAAGAAGGAAAAAAGGAATCCGGTCGCTATGACCGCGGGAAGAGCCGGTCCAGCCACGAATATCCAGCAAAGCGTCGTTCCCTCGATAAGGAGTGCTGCCACGAGGCTAGCATAACGCCATCGCTGGCCCATCACCCCCCCCCCAGCCAAGCTCCCAAAAAAGTTCCCAATTGTAATTGCTGTCAGTATCCATGAAAGAGCGGTCAAGGAAACTCCATAGCGGCGGAGTATGAACGCAGATACATAGGTATTGAACACCGCGATCATAAAGCGCTCTAGAATGTTGGCCCCGATTCCGTACCAAGGTGCCGCCGAGTGCATCCAAGCGAAACTGCTCAAATAGCTCTTGGGTAAACCCCTTTTTTCCCCTGGTGGAAATAGGGCGACCGTCAGGAAAAAGGTCCCGGCGGCGAATATAGCCGCCAGGACGAAAGCCCACCGCCAACCATAATGTCCGGTAAGGAGCGCCGACAGTGGAAGCCCAACGAGTAAGCTAACCGAATATCCCGTCGCGCCAATAGCAATGGCGTGACCTCTCCGGCGACCAGTGAACTGGTCAGTTAGAGCAGCCAGGCAAGAGGGAGGGACCAAGCCACCGCAGGCCCCGGTCAGTATCCGGCAAGCCGCAAGACTCATGTAATCCGACGCAGCAGCTGCAGCAACACTCGAAATCGAAAGACCGGCCAAACCGGCAAGAAGGATCCTCTTACGCCCATAACGATCCGAGATCGGTCCAATAAGGGAGGCAGATAACCCCCAAGGGAGAAACGTTAACGTAGCAAGCTGACCCAGAGCGGGGACCGACATCTCGAACTCATTTCCCATGGGAACAAGCATGGGGCCGATCATGGCACTTAACGAGAAAGCAGTGCAGATTCCGAGAAAGCTAGAAGCAATCGGCACCCAGGCCTCGATTAGCCTCGGCTCAGCCGTGGAAAACTCGTTAGAATCTGAGGGCACGCGGCCTCCTGGAACATTCACACACGTAGATGAAAGAAGAGCAGGCAAATTCCTCGCCATACAAGAATATCATTCGGACAGCTCCTAGCACTGAGGTTTTCCTTTTTCGCGATTCAAAATTCGAACGGAACGCAGTTTCCCTCAATATCCGCATCTACCGGAATACGACAGCCTCCGGCTGGTATGTTTGGTCCCAATCCAGTTTGAACCAATTCCCCGTTCGCTCTCCAGTCGCTAAATACCCCGTTTGAATTCCAGTGGTCGAAATCTTGAATTTAGTGGCTTCAAACGCTTCCAGAAATACTTCATGTCCCCTGTTAGCATTATTAATGAATGAGCATTTATCATACTAACATCACCGGAACGGCGGCTCCCCCAGGACACATATCCAATTTTAAATAGAAAATATGGACTACCTTAAATAGTCCTAATTATCATCTCCTAACGAGGCAACCTCACCCGTCCACCAAAATCGACAGTCTCAATCAATGGACTCATTTAAGTAATTGGGCCACCGCGATTAAGGTTATAAGTCCGAATTGAAAAGATTTGGAAGGAACTTCGAACGAAGCTGCCATCTTTTGTGGAGCGTTGAAAGACATCCTCCTAGTAGGGTACCTTAAGAACGTCTCTTCAGGGAATGGATCAGGCCAGCTTGTCCAATCCCATCCCCGCTTTAGCTGACATTCGAACTCTTTCAACAGGGCGCGCGTCCGAACACTCATCAGCACAATCAGTTTGACCTACGACACGTCGAATTTGAAAGAGAACACGAGTCCGCCTCAGGCGGCGACTTTAGCCCAATCGGACTACAAAATAAGTGACACCTCTCACGGCGTTCTTCATTTGTGTCGAGAATCTTCCCTTCGCTCGATAGAATACAGGCGATGGAAGCGAAAAGCACCCAGATGATTTTCCGGTGCATTTGCGGGTGATGACTCAAAATTCTGGTATGGTTCCGGTGAATAAAATGCAATCATATGAGGAGCACCCTATCTTGAGCAGAATTATGAAATTCGGATTGAACGGGATCTTTATGGTGAAGGCGTCACTGGCTGGGGTCACGGTGGCAAATGCCCACGGATCGGGCGAGATCGAAATTTTCTCATACCTACTAGAGGAACCAGGCTTTTTTCGCTTGACTGCGGGGACACTAGGAACGGTCATTTTTCTACTGGGCGTCTTCATCGCTTGGCAGGGGTACCGACTGTGGCGATGGCAGGCTGAGGAGGCAGGAGACAGGGAGCCAGAGGCCTCTGCGGCACGGATGATGGCTCCGGGAACGCTGCTTATCCTTGTCGGGGCGGCAACCATCTTCGCAGCGGCGTTCATTCTACCCGACAAAATAGAATCGGGAGGGCATCATCCCACGGGCCAAGAAAAGGCGAAAAAACCACGGCCTTGACCAAACGGTGATGACCCATTATGGCGGAAAACTTAGACGCCTTTACAGCTGAGTATAATAAAACGCTTCCACCCCCTCCCTACATTAACAAGGGATACCTCCCAGAGCTATACAATTTAAAGTATTTTCCTTCCTTCCAGATTAAGAATACATATGTTAAAAGGATGGGGTTGTGTTGTGTCTTTGCTCACCGGGAGTGGGGGCACACAAAAGGATTGAGACTGGATAAAAGGGATACACAATGAGAAAATGCGCCGTAGTAGTGACTCTTGGGATGGCTCTCGCATTTGTACCGGTGGCTCAACCCCTCCTCGGACCACAGGTGGCCCAAGCGGCCACGATGAAGTCCGCAGTGCCAAGCGTAGGGAAGTACATACTCGATCTCATAATTGTCCGGCCAGTCGCGCTCATCGTTCTAGCCGGTGCATACATCACCTACCCAGTCGCCTGGCTAGTAGAACCCTACGTCGGAGACAACCGGGAGCGCCTCAAGAAAAATTGGATAGATGGGCCGTATAACTACGCTATTAAAAGGCCGATAGGGAGTTTCGACTGGTAATCCAGAAAAATATTGCACGTCTCGAATCTATTCGGGGGGAAGATAATCGTGAAATATAAATTTCTCGCCACGGCACTTGTGTTTTTTCTGCTCGCAACCCCCATGTCCGCTTTTAGTAATAGCCATCAGATCGCTAAGGAAACGGACGACCTGGCCATGATCTGGGATCTTCTAATCATAAGGCCCATCGCCATCGGAGCCATGGTGGCCGGTGCCATCCTCTACGTCCCCGCAGCCCTGGTTACTTCCGCCGGGGAAAATGACATGAATCCCATCAAAAAAACTTTCCTGAAAGCACCTTATCAGTTTGCTATCGAGCGGCCACTGGGCCATCTCGCCGATTAAAACAAGAACGTTTGTTGTTCTCAAAATCTCCACCGCTTTTCGGGGGGGGGGGGGGATTTTCGCCCATAGCAACCCCCC
>Ga0315336_1001618_pt1 | contig 41456 bp, 32 predicted proteins | sample ASW5metaG_FD_204512 | JGI IMG/M metagenome (GOLD analysis project Ga0315336, IMG submission 204512) | Ammonia-oxidizing marine archaeal communities from Monterey Bay, California, United States - ASW #5 | ecosystem: Environmental > Aquatic > Marine > Intertidal zone | place: USA: California... | reverse complement strand
CGTCTCGGTGACGCCAAGGCCATCGTGCCGTCCGCCAAGAAGGTCGGCGCCTTCGGCTCGAAGCTCGATGTGCCGCTCGGCCACATCAACGCCGCCTATGTGCGCAGCCATTTCGATGCCATGGAAGTGGGGATCAGCGACGGCCCTCGTCCCGACGAGATACTGTTCGTCCTCGCCATGACCTGCGGCCCGCGCGTCCACAACCGCATGGGCGGCCTGGCGGCTGCGGACATCAAGGCATGGGATGGCCTGAGATGAGCGGCGAGGACAACCTGCTGCGGCTGGTCGAAGCCGATGAGGGCGACGAGAACTACCATCTGCAGGACCAGGTCGGCTTCATCCTGCGCAAAGCGCACCAGCGCCATGTCGCGATCTTCGCTTCGCATATCGGCGACTTGACGCCGCCGCAATTCGCCGCTCTGGCGAAGCTCCATGACATCGGCGAAACCTCGCAGAACCAGCTCGGCACGCTGATCGCGATGGACGCGGCCACCGTCAAGGGCGTCATCGACCGGCTGAAGGCGCGTGGCCTGGTAGAGGTATCCAAGCACGAGGTCGACAAAAGACGGCTACTGGTCAATCTGACGCCGCAAGGCCGCGAGGCGATCGAGCGTCTGATCCCGCTAGCCCGCGCGATCACCGAGGAAACGCTGGCGCCGCTGACGGCCAAGGAGACCGCGACCTTCCTGCGGCTGCTGGCCAAGCTGGCGTAGAGAAATTCATGGCGGGAAACGCTCAGCGCCCCTGCGCCTAGCGCAGTTGTCGGGTCATGTCGCGGCCGAAGGCTGTAATGCGCTCGTCGGCGAACGGGAAGCTTCGGCCTCGCCGACCAGAATGCCTGCGGTGCATCGCCAGATCACGGCGACGACCAGCATCGCAATGTAGCCGTCAACAGCATAGTGCCATCCCGTGTAGATGGATCCAAACAGGATGAAGATGGCGAATGCCCAGCCTACGAGCCCGAGCCAACGGCTGAGGCGCCCGAGGTAGAAGGCGTTCACGGTAGCGATCGCCACATGCATGCTGGGCATGGCCGAGATCCCGGAGCCAAGCGCCGGCTTGTCGGCCCTGTGGCTTGCCAGCAGGTAATCGGAATACTGCAGCACATGCGCGTTGTATGGATGCTGCTTCAGCACTTGCAGAAGTTCCGCATAACGCTCGCCGCCTACAAATTCGTCGTAGAAGATCGGGCCGACGGAGGAGAACGCCGTCGCCATGAGCGTTCCGACCACCATAGTGACGAGCGCAAGCGCTGTGAGATAGCGAAGATGCAGTAGTCGATTGGCGCACAGTGCTGCAAAGAGCACCATGCCGTACCATTCGATAAACCAGAACTTGGAATAGGCTAGCGCCACAAGCATCGCCAGGGTATCGGAATCGAATGAATGAGCAATTCGCCATGGCGCCTGACCGTGCAGAAGCTCACCTATGTCGGCCAACGCCTTGTCGCTGTAGAAAGGCATGATGTCCGGGATATTTACCTTGTAGGTTGTGAAGGCGGCGAGCGACAAGACAAAGACCACCAGCACAGTCAATGCTCGCCGCCAGTTCCATCTCAGCGAAGACGCGAGATACCCGACCGGTGATCTTGGAGAAATGATCACTGCTGCTGGAATCATGACGACGAAGACGGAGAGTGAGCCCCACATCGCGAACAGGGACAAATAGCGCTGCGCCATATGATAATATTGCGCCGGCCAGCACAAAGCCGCCACGGCAATATAAAGCAGGCAGAGGATAAGCAATTTATAAGAGATACTTGAAGTTCGCGCGATATCGGCCTGCTCGCCGGCGTGCGATAGCGGCATGCCCGGCAAGCCCGTGCCCCCAAGCAAGCTGTCAAGCGTGCCCATGAACGTATGTCCCCAACCCGCGTTGCGGCCAATCGCTATATTCGAGGGCTTAATATATCGTTATCCGATTACATAGGAATTAAGTATCTTGGCAATAAACGGCGAATCTATGCATTATAGGAAAAATGTAGAAATCCTGCTATCCCTCCGGGTAAGCAACGACGCCAAACATTTCCCTGATTTGCTCGGCTGTATAGTAGCCAAGTCTAATATCTTCGGCGATTTGCTTCGGATCTCGCTCGCGCGGATCGCCATAGCCGCCGCCGCCAGGCGTGCCGACACGTACGCGGTCGCCGGCCTTGAGCGCGATGTCCTGCTCCTTGGAAAGATGCGGCGGCACATGCGCTTCGCCGCCCCGGAACACGGTCACGCTGTTGGGCGCGCCGTCCTTGCCGCCGAGCGCCCCCTGCGGCCCGAAGCGGCCGTGATCCATGACGAAGGACGCACGCGCTTCGCCGCGCAGGATCTCGACCTCATAGGCGAGCCCGAAGCCGCCGCGATGCTTTCCCGCGCCGCCGGAACCTTCGCGCAGCGCGTAGTGGCGGTAGAGCACCGGGAAGGCCTGTTCCATGATCTCGACCGGCGGCGACTTCGAGATGCCGATGGTCGAGCAGCCATTGCTCAAACCGTCATGGCCGGCATTGCCGCCATAGCCGCCGCCAGAGATCTGGTACATCACATAGTCGCGGCCACGCGCCGGATCGTTGCCGCCAAGCGCGAAATTGCCACTGGAGCCGGCGGGGGCCGCCGTCACCTTTTCCGGCAATGCCTGCACCATCGCGGCGAACACAGCCTCGGCGATGCGCTGTGAAACCTCCGCCGCGCAGCCCGACACGGGCCGCGGATATTTCGCGTCGAGGAACGTGCCTTCCGGCCGCCTGACGTTCAGCGGCTCGAAGGCGCCGGCGCTGATCGGCACTTCCGGGAAGATATGGCGCATGGCGAGATAGACCGACGACAAGGTCGTCGCCAGCACGCTGTTCATTGGGCCCGCGCAGGGTTTCGAGGAGCCGGCGAAATCGAAGGTGAGCGTGTCGCCCTGCTTCTCGACGGCGAGATTGATGGTCAGCGGCTCGTTCACCACGCCGTCGGAATCGACGAAGGCCTGCGAGCGGTAGACGCCGTCGGGGATGACGGCGATCGAGGCGCGCATCTGCTCGGCGGCGCGGCGGCGCAGCTCGGCGATCGCCTCGACGACGGTTTCGTCTCCGTAACGATCAAGGATTTCATTGAGCCTGTCCTGGCCGATCAGCAGCGCCGCGGCCTGTGCGCGAATGTCGCCGATACGTTGGTCGGCGACGCGGATGTTCGAGCAGATGATGGCGTAGATCTCGGGATCGAGCACGCCCTTCTTGAACAGTTTTACCGGCGGCAGCCGCAGGCCCTCTTGCTCGACCGCGGTGGCCGAGGCCGAAAACCCACCCGGCACCGAGCCACCGATATCCGGCCAGTGACCGGTGTTGGACAGCCAGCAAAATATCTTGCCGCCGCGATAGACCGGCATGACGAAGCGCACATCCATCAGATGCGTGCCGCCGAGATAAGGATCGTTGACGATGTAAATATCGCCGGGTTCGGGCGTCAGGCAACGGCCGTCGGCGATCATCTCGATGACCGTCCTCGTCGAGTACTGCATGACGCCGACGAACACCGGCAGGCCCTGGCTGCCTTGCGCGATCAGCGAGCCGTCTACCGCCGAATAGATGCCGTCTGAACGGTCGTTGGCCTCGGCGATGACCGGGGAGAAGGCGGCGCGCGAGAAGGTCAGGTCCATCTCGTCGCAGACCTGCTGCAGGGCGGCCTGCAGAACCGAAAGCGTGATCGTGTCGAGCGTGCTCATCCCTTAGCCTCGCCGATGTCGATAATGATGTTGCCGTCCGCGTCCGAGCGCGCCCGGTCGCCGGGTTCGAGCACCGTGGTTGCGTCCATCTGTTCCAGGATCGCCGGTCCTTCGATCATAGCATCGAGCGGCAGCTTTTCCCGGGCATAGACTGGCGTGTCATGCCAGGTGCCGTGATACCAGACCGGCCGGACTTCGCGCCGCGCTTCGTCAAGCGTCCCCGCGCGCCCCGCAGGGTCGATCAGCCGCGACAGGTCGATTTGGGGCCGCACGCCGGTGACCGACGTGTTCAGGTTGACGAGGTTGGCGCGGATTTCCGGCAACTCGACCTTGAAGCGGGCGAAATAGGCCTTTTCGAACAGAAGCTGCAGCGTTTCTCGTGAAACCGAGGACGACGGCAGCGGCACGTTGATGATGTGCGTCTGGCCAACGAATTGCATGTCGGCTGAGTGCGTCACACGGATGGCGTCGGGCTTCACCGCTTCCTTGGCGATCAGTGCTTCGCCTTCGGCACGGTGCCGTTCCAATACCTCTTGAAGCGAAGCCTCGTCGAGCAACTTGACCGGCTGGTTGATCGTGTTGACGAAGTCGTGGCGGAGGTCAGCGACGACGCAGCCGAGCGCGTTGGTGATGCCCGGCCGCGCCGGCACCAGAACGCGGGGCAGGCCAAGTTCGCGGGCAAGCGCCGTTGCGTGCAGCGGTCCGGCGCCGCCAAAGGCGAACAGCGCGAAATCGCGCGGATCATGGCCGCGCGAGACGGATACCATGCGGATGGCGCCGGCCATCTTCATGTTGCCGAGCCGCAGCACCGCGCCGGCCGCCTCGACGCCGGAAAGGCCGGCGCGCTTGCCGATCTTTTCCTCGAAAATGCCGGTGACTCGCTCGACGGTGACCGGATTGTCGACCGCCAGCAATTTCTTCGGGGCCAGCCGGCCGAGCACAAGGTTGGCGTCGGTGATGGTCGGCTCCGTGCCGCCGCGCCCGTAGCAGATCGGGCCGGGATTGGCGCCGGCGCTCTCCGGGCCGATCTGGATCAGCCCGGCCGCGTCGACACGCGCGATCGAGCCGCCGCCGGCGCCGACAGTATGCACCGCCACCATCGGCACATGGATCGGCATCGCATATTCGATCTCGATCTCGTTCGACACGGCGGGCTCCGCATTGCGGATCAGCGCCACATCGGTCGAGGTGCCGCCCATGTCGTAGGTCACGAGATTGCCGAAGCCGGCGCGCTTTCCGGTATAGGCGGCGGCGATCACGCCCGAAGCCGGGCCGGACATCACGGTCTTGGCCGATTCCAGCGTCACGAAACGGGCCGAGATCATGCCTCCATTGCCGTTCATGATCAGGAAGTCGCGTGCGTAGCCCTTTGCCGCCAGTTCCTTGCGCAGGCGTTCGACATAGCGTTCGAGGATCGGCTGCACCGAGGCGTTGACCGCCGCCGTCACGCCACGCTCGAACTCACGCGCTTCCGAAAGCAGCGCGTGACCGGTGGTGATATGGCCGTTGGGCCAAAGCTCCGCCGCGATCTCCGCCGCCCGTCGTTCATGCGCGGGGTTGGCGTAGGAATGCAGGAAATGGATCACCAGCGACTCGCAGCCGGCGTCGAGCAACTTCTTCACCGCATCGCGCATCTCGCCTTCGTCGAGTTGAATGCGCACGGCGCCGGAAGCCTCGACGCGCTCCGACACTTCGAGCCTCAGATCACGTGGTATGACCGGCACGAAGGTTCCCGTCATGCCATAGGCCTGCGGCCTCGTCCGCCGGCCAAGCTCGATTACGTCGCGAAAGCCGCGCGTCGTGATCATGCCGGTCCGTGCCAGTCGGCGCTCCAGCACGGCGTTGGTCGTGGTCGTCGTGCCATGCACGATGAGGTCGATGCCGTCGATAGGAAAGCCGGTGGCGCCGAGCGCGGCGACCACGCCAAAGGCTTGATTTTCCACCGTCGTCGGGGTCTTGGCGATATGGACCTTGCCGCCTGCCTTGCCGTCGATGAGGAGGAGGTCGGTGAAGGTCCCGCCGACATCAATGCCTGCGACAACATTTCCCGCCGACGCCGAAAATTTCTCATCCATTGTCGAAACCCGAAATGCTAAAACTACGGATATGTCCCAGTTTGGAAGGGCGTTTTACGCCTCGATCTTGACCGCAAGATCGTTTGTATACTAATAACTTTCCAACACAAGGGCCTACTGTTGGCAGTGTGCCGGAAGTGCGTCGGAGCCGACCGTTCAGACGCGTAGGGAGCAATTTGGCGCCAAGGCCTCGCGTCTGGGCCGGAAAGTTGGGTTTGATGAACACGACATCCGCATTGAATACCGCCAGCGCCAAGCCGCTGCAGTTCCCGATCCCGGCCAATGTCTATGCCGAGACCGTGGTGTCCGTGAAGCATTATACCGACCGGCTGTTCTCCTTCCGCATCACCCGCCCGCAGTCGCTGCGTTTCCGCTCCGGCGAGTTTGTCATGATCGGCCTGCCCAATGCCGAGAAGCCGATCTTCCGCGCCTATTCCGTCGCCAGCCCCGCCTGGGACGACGAGCTCGAATTTTTCTCGATCAAGGTGCCGGATGGTCCGCTCACCTCCGAACTGCAGAAGATCCAGGTCGGCGACACCGTGATCATGCGTCAGAAGGCGACCGGCACGCTGGTGCTCGATGCGCTGACGCCCGCCAAGCGCCTGTTCATGATCTCGACCGGAACCGGCATCGCGCCCTTCGCCAGCCTGCTGCGCGATCCTGACACCTATGAGAAGTTCGATCACGTCATCCTCACCCACACCTGCCGCGACAATGCCGAACTCACTTACGGCCAGGAACTGGTGGCGGCGCTTGAAAGCGACCCGTTGATCGGCGAACTGACCGCCGGTCGCGTCACGCTCTACAATTCGACGACCCGCGAGGAATCGGCACGCATGGGCCGCATCACCGCGCTGATCGGCTCGGGCAAGTTCTATTCGGATCTCGGCATCGAGAAGCTCGACCCCGAGACCGACCGCGTGATGATCTGCGGTTCGATGCACATGCTGAAGGACGTCAAGGAACTTGCCGAAAGCCTCGGCTTCCAGGAAGGCTCCTTGAGCCATCCGGCAAGCTTCGTCGTCGAGCGCGCCTTCGTCGGCTGAGATTACGCCATTCCATTTTGACCATGCGGTCAAAATCGGCTGCTTTTGCTGCCTTTTTCCGCTATGAGCCTTTGAAAGACTCGTGAAGCATCGCTTCACGGGCTATCCTTCGGCGCAAGTCGCTGAAACGAAAGGGCAGGAGATGAGCACGATCCGCGAAGCAGGCGCCGGCGCTTCCAAGGTGATGCCGCTACCGGCGCGCGCCGCCGCCAACACGCCGATGCCCCCGGAGCACGGCATTGCCCGCAACCCCGGCATGAAGCTCGATCTCGGCTTCCTGGAATCGGTGCGCAGCGTCAACCGCTCGGCGCTGGAGCGCCGCGCCGCCACGCTCACCAAGCGGCGCTCGATCAAGGCCGACAACCAGGCCGCCTGGCTGCTGCGCGCCATCGCCTGCATGGACCTCACCACCCTGAATTCCAACGACACGGACGAGCGGGTGCGGCGGCTCTGCGCCAAGGCGATCAACCCGCTGCGCAAGGAAATCATCGAGGGCCTCGGCATTACGGGCGAAACCATCCGTCCAGCGGCGGTCTGCGTCTACCATCCCTTCGTCGCCACCGCGGTCGACGCACTGCGCGGCACCGGCGTCCATGTCGCCGCTGTCTCCACCGCCTTCCCGCACGGGCTTGCGCCGCTTTCGACCCGCCTGCAGGAGATCGAGGCGTCGGTCAAGGACGGCGCCGACGAGATCGACGTCGTCATTCCGCGCGGCCTTGTCTACGGCGCCAAGTGGCGCGAACTGTTCAACGAGATCGTCGCCATGCGCGCCGCCTGCGGCGATGCCCATCTCAAGGTCATCCTCGGCACTGGCGACCTCGCCACTTTGCGCAATGTGATGCTCGCCTCCATGGTGGCGATGATGGCGGGCGCCGATTTCATCAAGACCTCGACCGGCAAGGAAAGCGTCAACGCCACGCTTCCCGTGGGCCTCGCCATGGTACGCGCCATCCGCGCCTATTTCGAGGAAACCGGCTTTCTCATCGGCTTCAAGCCGGCCGGTGGCATCTCGACAGCCAAGGTCGCCCTCGACTGGCTGGTGCTGATGAAGGAAGAGCTCGGCCGGCCCTGGCTCGAGCCGGAGCTGTTCCGCTTCGGTGCATCCAGCCTGCTCACCGACATCGAACGCCAGCTCGAACATCATTTGACCGGCCACTATTCGGCGAACCATCGCCACGCGATGGCGTGAGGCGATCTCCACCCTTGAGGTGGAGATGCCCAGTAGGACAGAGGGGGCGCGAAGGAATGCCCTCCAAGATAATTGCGGAGCCCCCATGAACATCCTCGAACGCTATCACGCCATGGAATACGGCCCGGCGCCGGAAGCCCGCAACGAAGCCGATGCGTGGCTCGCCTCGCGCGATTTCTCCAAGGCCCTGTTCATCGACGGCGCCTGGAAGGCCGCGGCCAGCGGCAAGACTTTCGAGACCAGCGAACCGTCCTCCGGCAAGCTGCTGGCCGAGGTGTCGGATGCCGGCGCCGCCGAAATCGATGCCGCGGTCGCGGCGGCCGCCAGGGCGCTGCCGAAATGGAGCGCCAGCTCGGGCTACGCCAGGGCGAAAGTGCTCTATGCCGTCGGCCGCGCCATGCAGCGACATCAGCGCCTGTTCGCGGTGCTGGAATCGATCGACAATGGCAAGCCGATCCGCGAGAGCCGCGACATCGACGTGCCGCTGGCGATCCGCCATTTCATCCATCACGCCGGCTGGGCGCAGACGCTCGAGAAGGATTTTCCCGACCGCAAGCCGGTCGGCGTCGTCGGCCAGGTCATTCCGTGGAACTTCCCGCTGCTGATGCTCGCCTGGAAGATCGCGCCGGCTCTGGCTGCCGGCTGCACGGTGGTGCTGAAGCCGGCCGAGTTCACGCCGCTCACCGCCATATTGTTCGCCGAGATCTGCGAGCGGGCCGGCGTGCCCAAGGGTGTCGTCAACATCGTCCAGGGCGGACCGGAAGCGGGTGCCGCGATCGTCAACCATCCCGGCGTCCAGAAGATCGCCTTCACCGGCTCTTCTGAAGTCGGCAAGATCATCCGCAAGGCAACGGCCGGCTCTGGGAAAAAACTGTCGCTGGAGCTCGGCGGCAAGTCGGCCTTCATCGTCTTCGAGGACGCCGATCTCGACAGCGCCGTCGAAGGTCTGGTCGACGGCATCTGGTTCAACCAGGGCCAGGTCTGCTGCGCCGGCTCGCGCCTCCTGGTCCAGGAAGGCATCGCGGAAGCCCTCATCGCCAAGGTCAAGGCCAGGATGAGCCGGCTGCGCGTCGGCAACCCGCTCGACAAGAATACCGACATCGGCCCGCTCGTCGACCGCACCCAGCTCGACCGCGTCAAGGGCCTGATCGCCGAAGGCGCCAAGCAGGGCGCCGTGTGCTGGCAGCCGGACGCCGCGCTGCCGTCCTCCGGCTACTATCACCTGCCGACGCTGGCAACATCTGTTTCGCCGGCTAACATCCTGGCGCAGGAGGAGGTGTTCGGTCCGGTTCTGGCGACCATGACCTTCCGCAACACCGAGGAAGCGATCGAACTCGCCAACAACACGCGCTATGGCCTGGCCGCTTCCGTGTGGAGCGAGAACGTCAATCTTGCGCTGCATGTCGCGCCGCAATTGAAGGCCGGCGTCGTCTGGGTCAACGGCACCAACATGTTCGATGCGGCCTGCGGCTTCGGCGGTTATCGCGAAAGCGGCTTTGGCCGTGAAGGCGGCCGGGAAGGCATGTTCGAGTATCTCGCGGCGAAGCTCCCAGTCGGCCCGGTCATCAAGCCGGCTGCGGCCGGCTCGACCCAGCCTGTCGAACAAGCCGACGGAGCGCTCATCGACCGCACCGCAAAGCTGTTCATCGGCGGCAAGCAGGTGCGCCCGGACGGCAACTATTCGCTCGGGATCGTCACCGCAAAGGGTAAGCTGGCCGGCGAAGTCGGGCTCGGCAACCGCAAGGATATCCGCGACGCGGTTTCTGCCGCCCGCGCGTGCAAGGCCTGGCCGGAGGCGACAGCCTTCAACCGCAGCCAGGTGCTATATTATTTTGCAGAGAACCTGTCCGGCCGAGCCGACGAGTTCGCCGCGCGCCTCGTCCAATTGACCGGTGTCGCCGTCAAGGCGGCGCGCGAGGAGGTCGAGCAGTCGATCGAGCGGTTGTTCCTTTATGCCGGCCTGACCGACAAGTTCGAAGGCCGCGTCCACCAGCCGCCGGCGCGAGTCGTAACACTGGCGCTGCATGAACCCGTCGGCGTTGTCGGCATCGTCGCGCCGGACAACCAGCCGCTGCTCGGTTTCATCTCGCTGGTGGCGCCGGCGCTTGCCATGGGCAACACCGTGGTGGCTGTGCCGTCCGAGAGGCATCCTCTGTTGGCCACCGATCTCTATCAGGTGATCGAATATTCCGACATTCCGGCCGGCGCCATCAACATTGTCACTGGCCGCGGCGCGGAGCTGGCCGGTGTGCTGGCCAAGCATGATGACGTCGACGGCCTCTGGGTGTTCGCCGATGCCGACACCTGCGCCAGGGCGGAGGCCGACTCCATCGGCAACTTGAAGCGCGTCTGGACCGGCAACGGCCGCACGCTCGACTGGGCTTCGGGCGAAGCAGCGGGCGAAGCTTTCCTGCGCCGCGCCATCGAAATCAAGAACGTCTGGGTGCCCTACGGCGATTGATGCCCAGCTTTAATCACGGCGCTCTCGGCTCGACGGCTTTCGGCGAGCCGGAGCCGCTTCGGCCGCTGCCGCGAAGGTGATCGCGTTCGGGCTTGACGCTTGCATACGTGCTCTTTAACGGGAAAGAACATCTTTATCTGTGAAACCTAGGGCTGCCCGTTGTCTGGCACTCGACGCCACGGCCGGACATCGGTAAAGGCGGCCGCATCGGGCGGACGAGGAGAAGAGGCATGGCGGATCTGGCAGGCAAGGTGGTGGTCGTGACCGCGGCGGCGCAAGGCATCGGGCGGGCAAGCGCGTTGGCCTTTGCCAAGGCCGGCGCCACGGTGCATGCGACCGACATCAATGAGCCGCTTCTTGCCGACCTAGCCAAGACTTCCGGGATAAAGACCCGCAAGCTCGATGTGCTGAACGACGCGGCCGTCGCTTCCGCCTTCGCCGCGATCGGCCGGGTCGACGTCCTGTTCAACTGCGCCGGCTTCGTCCATGCTGGCTCGATCCTTGAGATGAAGGACGAGGACCTCGACTTCGCGCTCAACCTCAACGTCCGTTCGATGATCCGCACCATCCGCGCCGTGCTGCCCGGCATGCTGGAGCGCGGCGACGGCTCGATCATTAACATGGCGTCGCTGGCGAGTTCGCAAAAGGGCGTGCCGAACCGCTTCGCCTACGGCCTGACCAAGGCGGCGGTCGTCGGCCTGACCAAGGCGGTCGCCGCCGACTATGTCGCCAAGGGCATCCGCTGCAACGCCATCTGCCCGGGCACGGTCGAAAGCCCGTCGCTGCAGGACCGCATGCATGCGCAGGGCGATTATGAGGCGGCGCGCGCGGCCTTCATCGCTCGCCAGCCGATGGGCAGACTGGGCACGCCCGAGGAAATCGCCGATCTCGCCGTTTATCTGGCCGGCGCCACCTACACGTCAGGCCAGGCCTACAATATCGATGGCGGCTGGTCGATCTGATGGGCAGGGCGGAAGGGGTTGGCGGCGGCTTGTCGGATCGAGGCGTCTGGAAATTCCGCCACTCTTTCGGCACCGGGCGCGGGCTTGCTTGCCGTGGAGCGGGTCGGCGACTAGGGTCCGCTGGCTTTGACGGGAATTTGTGAAACGGCCGCAGGCCGCAAGGTGGAGAAGCAAGATGAAGTTGTTGCGCTACGGTGAGACAGGCAGCGAGAAGCCCGGCCTCCTCGATGCGGATGGGACGATCCGCGACCTTTCGGCCTATGTCGCCGACATCGCCGGCACCGCGCTCCATCCGGCGACGCTGGACATGCTCTCCAGGCTCGACCCGAAATCGCTTCCCGCCGTTTCCGGCAAGCCGCGCATGGGAGCCTGCGTCGCCGGAACCGGCAAGTTCATCTGCATTGGGCTCAACTACTCCGACCACGCCGCCGAAACCGGCGCCACGGTGCCCTCGGAGCCGATCATCTTCATGAAGGCAAGCTCGGCGATCGTCGGACCGGACGACGACGTGCTGATCCCGCGCGGCTCGGTCAAGACCGATTGGGAGGTCGAGCTTGGTGTGGTCATTGGCAAGACCGCCAAATATGTCAGCGAGGACGACGCTCTGGATTATGTTGCCGGCTACTGCGTCTCGCATGACGTATCCGAGCGCGCGTTCCAGGCCGAGCGACAGGGCCAGTGGACCAAAGGCAAGTCCTGCGACACCTTCGGACCGATCGGCCCGTGGCTGGTGACCAAGGACGAGGTCGCCGACCCGCAGAACCTGAAGATGTGGCTGACCGTCAACGGCAAGACCATGCAGAACGGCTCGACCAAGACCATGGTCTATGGCGTAAAGTATCTGGTGTCATATCTCAGCCAGTTCATGTCGCTGCATCCCGGCGACATCATCTCCACCGGCACACCGCCCGGCGTTGGCCTCGGCATGAAGCCGCCGGTGTTCCTGAAGGCAGGCGACGTCGTCGAACTCGGTATCGAAGGCATGGGCCAACAGAAGCAAACGTTCAAGGCTGACGAATAGCGCCGACATCACCTTCCCCCTTCGTGGGGGAAGGTGGCCGCGAACCGGTGATGGGGTGCTGGAAGGATCTCGGCGCAGCAGAATTTAGCGGCTCGGGGCCATTCAATCTTTGAGGGTGCACTCCGCTGGAGCACTCCTCAACCGTCGCGGCGCTACTTCAGCACCTTACCATCCGCCCCGAACCGGTACGTCTTCGCCGCGTCGGGCGTCGCATAGAGCGTCGCGCCGGGCTCGGCATTGTAGACGCCGAAAATGCGCACTGTGATCAGCCCGGCTTTCTCGCAGTCGAGATAGAGGTTGGTGTCGGCGCCGAGATGCTCGGCATGCACCACCGTGCCTTTCCAGGCGCCGGACTTCGTATCGACCGTCAGATGCTCCGGCCGCACGCCGATGGTCTTAGCCGTCTCGCCCAGCCTGGCGCCGTCGATGAAGTTCATCTTCGGCGAGCCGATGAAGCCGGCGACGAATTCGTTGGCCGGCGAATTGTAGAGCTCCATCGGGCTGCCGATTTGCTCGATACGGCCGGCATTGAGCACCACGATCCTGTCGGCCAGCGTCATCGCCTCGACCTGGTCGTGGGTCACGTAGATCATCGTCGCCTTCAGCCGCCGGTGCAGCTGCGCGATCTCCAGGCGGGTGTTGACGCGCAAGGCGGCGTCGAGATTGGACAGCGGTTCGTCGAACAGGAACAGCTTCGGCTCGCGCACCACGGCGCGGCCGATTGCGACGCGCTGGCGTTGGCCGCCGGACAGTTCCGCCGGTCGCCGCTCAAGATAGGGCTCGAGGGACAGCATGGCGGAAGCGATCTTGATGCGGCGCTCGATCTCGGCCGCCGGCGTGCCGGCCTGCTTGAGGCCCAGCGCCATGTTGTTCTTCACCGTCAGATGCGGATAGAGCGCGTAGGTCTGGAACACCATGGCGATGCCGCGCTTCGCCGGCGGCGTGACGGAGACGTCGGCCCCGTCTATCACCACGCGGCCGGAGGTCGAATCCTCCAGGCCGGCGATGACGCGCAGCAGCGTCGACTTTCCGCAGCCGGAAGGGCCGACAAAGACGACGAATTCGCCGTCATTGACCTGAAGGTCGATGCCCTTCAGCACCTCGACCGGCCCGAAAGCCTTCTTCACATTCTCGATCTTCAGCGAGCCCACGGCTTCGTTCCTGTTCTAGAGTTTGACGGCGTTGCCGCTGCGCACGCTCTCGTCGGCGGCGAGGCAGACGGCGAGCGATTTCACGGCATCATCCATGTGGCGGGTGAGGTCGATATTTTCGCGGATGGCCTTGAGCAGGAAGGCCTGTTCGAGGTCGCAAAGCTCCTGATGCCCCGGCTCGCCTTTCATCGACAGCAATTGGTCCTCTGTGGAGAACTTGCCGTCCGATCCGGTTGCGGCGCTGTGCAGCCGGATGGTCGAGGTCTTGGTGTGGGTGTCGATGTCGTCGGACTTGACGCCCTCCTTCATCACGATCGAGACGCAGCCCTTGGGCGACATCACGTCCTTCACGAAGAAGGCCGTCTCCGAGATCATCGGTCCCCAGCCGGCTTCGTACCAGCCGACCGAACCGTCCTCGAACAGCACTTGCAAATGCCCGTAATTGTACATCGACGGCGCCACCTCGTCGGTCAGCCGCACGCCCATGCCGCGCACCTCGACGGGCTTCGCGTCGGTGATCTGCAGCATCACGTCGAGATAGTGCACGCCGCAGTCGACGATCGGCGAGGTCGTCCGCATCAGCTGCTTGTGCGTCTCCCAGGTGTGGCCGGAAGACTGCTGGTTGAGGTTCATGCGGAAGACGTAGGGGCCGCCAAGCTTGCGCGCCTCGGCGATCAGCCGGATCCAGGACGGGTGGTGGCGCAGGATGTAGCCGATCACCAGTTTCCTGCCATTGGCCGTGGCGGCATCGACGACGCGCTGCGCGTCGGCAACCGTCGTCGCCAGCGGCTTCTCGACGAAGACATGGCAGCCGGCCTCGAAGGCCCGCACCGCATAATCGGCATGGCTGTCGGAATAGGTGGCGATCGCCGCCACATCCGGCTTCTCGTCGCGCAGCGCTTCCTCGAAGGAGCGCCTGATGCCATAGCCCGACATGCCCTCCGGCAGCGGCACGTCGGAACGGTTGATCAGCGCCACGATCTCGAAGCCGGGATTGGTGTGATAGGCCAGCGCATGGCTGCGGCCCATATTGCCGAGGCCGGCGACGACAACGCGAAGGGGTTGAGCCATTCAATTTGCCTTTTCTTGGCTACGGGCGCTGAGAGCCACCGTCACGTGTGGCCCGCGCTCATCTGCAACTCGCAAAGCTGCTTGTTCACTTTCGCAGAGGGATAAAGGCTTGAAGCCATGGGCAGATACCCCGTCCTTGATCAGCGAAAGCCTCTGATCGGATGGCATGGCTTGCTCGAGGTTGAGTGCCTGCGTGAATGCCTTTGATTGTTCGTCTTCCATTGTCGAATCCACACGCCAACGAATTTGGCATTTGTGTTCCTTCGGCCGGCGCTCCGCCCCGAACCGCGTGAACCAGACAGCGGCATTGATATAGAACTGCGGTCCCCAAGAGGATTTCTGCAGGTTCAGCAGGCAGATCGTCTCCTTCCCGTCGCGATAGAAGTTCGTGCCGCTGACGCCCCTAAATCCATAGCGGCTGCCGGCCTCGACAAGAGCCTGAACAATGACATCCCGACCCTCGCTCACTTCACCGCTCCCGAGGTGATGCCGCGGATCAGCTGCCGCGAGAAGATGACATAGAGGATCAGCACCGGCAGGATCGCCAGCGACAGCGCGGCCAGGATTGCGTTCCAGTTGGTGACGAACTGGCCGAGGAAAAGCTGGGCGCCGAGCGTCACGGTCTTGGTCTCTTCCGACGGCGCCAGGATGAGCGGGAACCATAGATCGTTCCAGATCGGGATCATGGTGAAGACGGCAACCGTCGCCATTGCCGGCCGCACCAGTGGCAGCACCAGGCGGAAGAAGATCGTGTATTCCGACAGCCCGTCTATGCGTCCGGCGTTCTTAAGATCGTTCGACACCTGCTTCATGAATTCCGACAGGATGAAGACGGCCAGCGGCAGGCCTTGCGCGGTGTAGACCAGGATCAGCGCTGTCAATGTGTTGACCAGCCCTGTCGCCACCATCAACTGCAGGATGGCGACGGTGCCGAGGCGGATCGGGATCATGATGCCGAGCGCCAGGTAAAGCCCCATCAGCGTGTTGCCGCGGAAGCGGTATTCCGACAGCGCGAAGGCGGCCATCGCGCCGAACAAAAGCACGAAGAACAGCGAGGCGACGGTGACGACGAGGCTGTTCTGGAAATAATGGATGAAATCGCCCTGGCCGATCACCGTCGTGTAGCCGATCAGGTCGAAGGTCTTCGGCGTTGGCGGAGTCAGCGGCGCACCGAAAATACCTGCGCGGGATTTGAACGAATTCATCACCACCAGGATAACCGGAAACAGCGCGATCGCTGTGTAGGTCAGAAGGATCGCATGTGCGCCGATGGTGCGGGGAAGCGAGCGGGTTGCAATGCTCATGGCGCGCCTCAGAACTGGTAGCGACGCAGACGCGTCTGTACGAGGAACAGGTAGACGCAGACGCCGGCGAGGATGATCAGGAACATGATCGTGGCGATGGCGGCACCCATGTTGGGATCGCCGACCTGCAACTGGAACCCGAAGAAGGCGCGATAGAGGTAGGTGCCGAGGATGTCGGTCGAATAGTTCGGCCCGGCGAGCGCGCCCTGCGCGGTGTAGATCAGGTCGAAGGCGTTGAAATTGCCGACGAAGGTCAGGATGGAAATGATGCCGATCGATGGCAGGATCAGCGGCAGCTTGATCTTCCAGAACTGCGCCATGCCGGTGACGCCGTCGCATTCGGCCGCCTCGATCACTTCGTCGGGGATAGACAGCAGCGCCGCGTAGATCAGCATCATCGGGATGCCGACGAACTGCCAGACCGAGACCAGGCTGAGCGCGGTCAGCGCATACTGCTCCTTGCCGAGCCACGGCGTGAAGAAGCTCTTCAAGCCGACGAAATCCATCAGGTGCGGCGCCACGCCCCAGATCGGCGACAGGATCAGCTTCCAGGCGAAGCCGACGATGACGAAGGAGAGGATCGTCGGCACGAAGATCGCTGTGCGGTAGAAGGCAGTGAAGCGCAGCCTGGGGCTGGAGAGAAGTGCCGCGAGCAGGATGCCGATCGGGTTCTGCACCAGCATGTGGATGATGAAGAACCAGACATTGTTCCTCAGCGCGTTCCAGAAATTCACCGACCAGTTCGGATCGCCGAACAGCGTGCGGAAATTGCCCAACCCGACAAAGACCTGGGACTGTTCGATGTTTCGGAACAGGGAGAGCTGAAGGGTGCCGAACAACGGCAGGATCATGACAGCGGTGTAGACCAGCACCGCTGGCGCCAGGAAGACGCCGACATGCCAGCGGATCGGTCTTTTCGGTCGCGTTTCTTCAGCCATGAGTTCGGTAGCCATGAGTTCGGTTCCCCGCCGTCTCTGGGTTCCAGTTCAGGTGATGCCAGCTGATGCCTCGATGCATGGCCCGATCATCCCTTTGGGGAAGAACCAAGGCCAGCGACAGATCGGCTCCGTCTTCCCCGCGAGATCGAGGGTAGGACCGGGAGGCTGCGCCGACAATCGCTATCTGGAACTGTTCGATGCCGGCCGGGCCCGCGCCCGGCCGGCATCGCGATCATATGCTCTTACTTCGCCGGCTTGTACCAGCTGTCGAGGCCATCCTGCAGCTTCTTGGCCGCGGCCTCCGGCGTGTCGGTGCCGTTGATCACATTGGCCGATTCGACCCAGGTCTCGTTCTCGAGGTTAGGCGTGCCGCGCGACAGGATCTGATAGGTCGAGCGGATGGTCGACTTGCACTTGCCGCGCCAGGAAACGAATTCCTGCGCCAGCGGATCTTCCATCTTCACCGGCGTCGAGTTCAGGCTGAAGAAGCCCGGCAGCGCGTTGGCATAAATGGTGGCGAAGTCCGGCGAGGCGACCCACGACAGGAACTTCTTGGCCGCCTCTTGATGCTTCGATGCGGCGTTCAGGCCCATGCCGATATCGGTGTGGTCGGAAATGTAGCAGGTGTCGCCGGCCTTCTGCACTGGCGGCGGGAAGGCGCCCATCTTGAACTGGGCCTGCGTGTTGAACAGGCCGATTTCCCACGAGCCGGCCGGGTAGATCGCGGCACGGCCGAGCGTGAACAGGTTCTGGCTGTCGGGATAGGTCTGAGCCTCGAAGCCGTCGCCGAGATAGGGCTTCCACTTGGCCAGTTCCTTGTAGGGCGCGACCCAGTCGGGATCGGTCAGCTTCTGCTTACCCTTGATCAACGCCGTGCGACCTTCCTCGCCTTTCCAGTAGTTCGGGCCGATATTCTGGTAGCCCATGGTCGCGGCTTCCCACAGATCCTTCGTGCCCATCGCCATCGGGATGTAGGTGCCGTCGGCCTTGATCTTGTCGAGCACCGCGTAGAACTCGTCGTTCGTGGTCGGCACCTTGAGGCCTAGCTTGTCGAAAGCGTCCTTGTTGTAGATGAAGCCGTGGATGACCGAGGCCATCGGCACGCAGAAACTCGACTTGCCGTCATCGGTCTGCCACGCGGCCTTGGCGACGGGGGAGAAGTTCTCCATGCCGGGAAGCGTGGTGAGGTCTGCGAGGTTGCCCTTCTTGAACAATTCGAGCGACTTGTCGAAGGGGCGGCAGGTGATCAGGTCGCCAGCCGAGCCGGCGGCGAGCTTGGCGCCCAGCGCCGCGTCATACTCCGTCGGGGCCGAAGGCGCGAAAACCACCTTGATGCCGGGGTTCTTGGCTTCGAAGGCCGGGATCAACTTGTCCTTCCAGATGGTCAGGTCGTCGCCGCGCCAGCTTTCGATGTTGAGCGTCACGTCTTCGGCGAGCGCCATTCCGGTGGTGCCGAGGATGCTTGTGCCGAGCAGAAGGGCCGTCAGTAGTTTGGTCTTCATCTTCAGTCTCCCTGTTGACCTTTTTCAGGTTCGGTTTTGATGAGAACAGGGGCTCAGCGCCCCTTGCTCCCCTCGATCGCGGAAAGCGCCGGCCTGAGCTTCTGGCCGGTTCTTTCCAGTATCTTTTCGGCTGCGTCGGCGCTGGCCGCGCCCGCGGCGAGCAGAATGGCTGTCTTGACGCCGCCGCCGCTTTCCTCGAGCAGGCGGGCGGCATCGTCGCGGCTCTTGCCGCTGATGGCGGCAACCATGCGCACGGCGCGGTCGCGCAGCTTGATGTTGTCGGCGATGAGGTTGACCATATAGCCGTCATGGACATGGCCGAGATGGATGGCGGTCAGCGTCGAAAGCATGTTGAGCGCAATCTTCTGCGCGGTGCCCGCGCCCATCCGCGTCGAGCCGGCGATAAGTTCCGGCGGCGTTTCGAGCAGGATGGCGACGTCGGCTTGCTTGAAGAGCCTGGCCCCCCGGTTGTTGGCGATGGCGATGGTCGCCGCCCCCCGGTGCCGCGCGTCCTCGAGAGCCTGGACGGCATAGGGAGTTGAGCCGCTGGCGGAGATGGCGATCAGGCAGTCGCCCGTGCCTATATCTGCGGCGGCGACAGCCGCCGCAGCCTCCTCGGTGTCGTCCTCCGGTCCGCCGGCCAGCGTGCGGAAGGCTTCGTCGCCGCCCGCGATCAGGATGGCGATGCGGTCGCGCGCAATGCCGAACGTTCCTGGAAGCTCCAGCGCATCGGCCACGGCCATCAGGCCGGAGCTGCCGGCCGCCGCATAGGCGAGCCGGCCGCCGCCTTTCAGTTGCCTGGCGATGAGTTCGGCGGCGGTGGCGATCGCAGGGATGGCCCCGTGCACGGCCTTGGCGGCCTCGATCTGGGCATTGGCCAGGGTCGCCAGAATGGCTTCCGGGGCCTGGACATCGAGCCCCTCGGCATTCTGGTGGAGCGCTTCCGTGCGCGTCTCGGCCATCCATTTTCCTCCAACTGAGCAAACAATACCAAAAAAATACCACTTGTCCACACGCATTAACGAATTTCGGGCTGCATAACTCGCTTTCAGGCAAATTGCCGTGCTTTTTCAATCAAATACGCCTTAATCTTTTTTGAACCGAAATTAATCCTTGGCTATTGGTATTTTATTGGTATTATTCCGGCCGAGGAGAAAATCGCGTGAAATTCGTGCTAGGCATCGATGGCGGCGGCACCAGCTGCAGGGCGGCCCTTGCGACCGTCGACGGCGTTGTCCTCGGCCGCGCCAAGAGCGGCGCAGCCAACATCCGCACCGATCTCACCGGCGCCCGCGCCAACATCGTCGAGGCCGCCAGGCAGGCTTTCCTTGCCGCCGGCACGGATCCGGATCTGATTTCGCAAACGCCTGCCATTCTCGGCCTTGCCGGAGCCAATGTCGGCACCTACCGGCAGCAACTCGAGGCTATCCTGCCCTTCAGCAAGAGCCGTGTCGAAACCGACGCCGAGATCGCGCTCGAGGGCGCGGTCGGTTCGGGTGACGGCGCCATGGCCATCCTGGGCACCGGCACCGCCTATATGGCGCGCAAGAACGGCAAGTCGCGCGCCATCGGCGGCTGGGGCTTCCAGGTCGGCGATCAAGGCAGCGGCGCCCGCATCGGCCGCGACCTGCTGGAGCAGACGCTGCTCGCCTATGACGGCATCCGCCCCGGTTCGCCCCTGACGGACGCGATGCTTGCCGTCTTCCGCAACAATCCGGAAGACGTGGTCGAATTCACCACCAATGCCAAGCCGGGCGATTTCGGCGGCTTCGCGCCGAAGGTCTTCGAACATGCAGGGAAGGGCGACCTTGTCGCCAACTGGATCCTCGACAAGGCGGTGGCCGATGTCGAGGCCTCGCTCGGCGCGCTAGACCTCGCCGACGATGCCCCGCTCTGCCTGCTCGGCGGCCTGGCGCCGCTTTATGCGCCGCGCCTGTCGGCGCGTTATCAGGCGTTGCTGAGAGCTCCCCTCGACGACGCGCTCGGCGGCGCCGTGCAGATGGCGGTGCGAATCTTCGCCGGCAAATCGGAGGGCGTGCTATGAGCGCCGCCGGCCAGATCTTCGCCATGCTGCCGGAGGCGTCGCGATGAGCGCCGCCGACCAGATCTTCGCCATGCTGCCCGAGGCGTCGCGATGAGCGCCGCCGACCAGATCTTCGCCATGCTGAAAGAATCCTCGCAGAGTGGCGCGCCGCTCTACCTGCAACTCAGGAAAAGCATCGAGGAAGCTGTCAATCGCGGCCTGATCGGCCCCGGCGACGCGTTGCCCTCCGAGCGCGACATTGCAAGCAAGGCCGATATCTCGCGCGTCACCGTGCGCAAGGCGGTGCAGGACCTGGTCAAGGGGGGCATCCTCGTCCAGCGCCACGGCTCGGGCACCTTCGTCGCGCCGCGCATGGAACGCGTCGAGCAATCGCTGTCGCGGCTGACCTCCTTCACGGAGGACATGGCGCGCCGCGGCATGAGCGTGCGCTCAGTCTGGCTCGACCGCGGGCTCTACGCGCCGTCGCCGGACGAGACGATGGTGCTGGGCCTCTCCTCGACCGAACTGGTGGCGCGCGTCGCGCGCCTGCGCATCGCCAACGAAACGCCGCTGGCGATCGAGCGCGCATCGCTCTCGGCCAGCGTGCTGCCGGATCCCGAGGCGGTCGGCTCCTCGCTCTACGCGGCGCTGGGGACGACCGGCAATCGCCCGGTGCGCGCCGTCCAGCGCATCTCGGCCACCAATCTCGGCGATGCGGACGCGCGCCTCCTCGAAGTGCTCCCGGGAGTTGCCGGTCTGCAGATCGAGCGCATTTCCTATCTGGCGAGCGGCAAGGTGATCGAGTTCACCCGCTCGGTCTACAGGGGCGACGCCTATGATTTCGTCGCGGAACTCCGGCTGACCGGGCCGGGAGAGGAGATCCGGCCATGAGCGCCAATGCAACCCATATGCGGCGCGAGATCGATGAGATCCCGCAGGCCACCGCCCGCCTTCTCGACGGCTCGGCTTCGGCGCTGGCCGAGGCCGGTCGCGGCCTGCGCGAGCGTGATCCGCAATTCGTCGTCACCGTGGCGCGCGGCTCGTCGGATCACGCCGCGACCTTCATGAAATACGCCGTCGAACTGACCGCGGGCCTTGCGGTCGCCTCCGTCGGACCGTCGATCGCTTCGATCTACGGCGCGAAGCTCAGGCTGCGCGGCTCGGCCTGCTTGGCGATCTCGCAGTCCGGCAAGAGTCCCGACATCGTGGCCATGGCCGAGACGGCGCGGGCCGGCGGCGCGCTCACCGTCGCCATCACCAATACGGCCGACTCGCCGCTGGCGCGCGCCTCCGATCATGCCATCGATATTCTGGCAGGGCCGGAACGCTCGGTCGCGGCCACCAAGACCTTCGTCAATTCCGCCGTCGCCGGCCTGGCGCTGATGGCGCATGCCACCGATGACCAGCCGTTGCTTAAGGCGCTCGCCGGCCTGCCCGAACATTTCGAGAAGGCGATCGCCTGCGACTGGATGGCGCTTGCAGCGGCGCTGGAAAATCCGCAGTCGCTGTTCATCCTCGGCCGCGGCCCGTCCTTCGCGATCGCCAGCGAAGCGGCGCTGAAATTCAAGGAAACCTGCGCCATGCATGCCGAGGCCTATAGCGCCGCCGAGGTCATGCACGGGCCGCTGGCGCTGGTCGGACCGGGTTTCCCGGTTCTGGCGCTTGCCGCGCGCGATGCGTCCGAGCCGTCGGTCGCCGAGGCGGCCGACGGCCTGGCCGCCAAGGGCGCCGCCGCCTTCATCACGTCCGACAAGGCGAAGGCCGCGAGGCTCCTGCCGCATGTCGCCACAGGCCATCCCCTGACCGATCCGCTGCCGCTGATCGTGTCCTTCTACGGCTTCGTCGAGGCCTTCGCGCGCCATCGCGGTCTCGATCCTGATACGCCGCGCAACTTGCGCAAGGTCACGGAGACAGTATGAGCGACCGCTTCGCACTCGTCGGCGGCCGCATCTTCGACGGCACCGACTGGCACGACAACGCCGCCCTTGTCGTTAATGGCGATGTGGTCGAGGCCATCTTGCCCGCAGGTGCCATTCCATCCGGGGTTCCGGCCATCGAGACCGGCGGCCTGCTGGTGCCGGGATTCGTCGACATCCAGGTCAATGGCGGCGGCGGCGTCATGCTCAACGACCATCCCGATGTCGCCTCGATCGAAACCATCTGCCGGGCACATGCGCCTTTCGGCACCACGGCGTTGCTGGTGACGCTGATCACGGACACGCCGGCGATCACCGCCGCCACCATCGCCGCCGGCGCCGAGGCTGCCCGCGAAAAGGTGCCTGGCTTCCTCGGCCTGCATCTGGAAGGGCCGCATCTCTCCATGGCCCGCAAGGGCGCGCATGATCCGGCGCTGATCCGGCCGATGACCGATGCCGACCAGGCGGCGCTGACCGGCGCGCGCCGGGACCTGCCGGTCCTGCTCACCACGATCGCTCCGGAATCGGTCGAGCCGGCGCGGGTCACCGCGCTGGCCAAGGCCGGCGTCATCGTGAGCCTCGGCCATACCGACACAAATTACGCGACAGCCAGCACCTTCGCCGCCGCCGGCGCCACGGTGGTCACGCATCTGTTCAACGCCATGAGCCAGATCGGCAACCGCGAGCCGGGCCTGGCAGGCACGGCGATCGACAGCGGCGGCTTGTACGCCGGTATCATCGCCGACGGCATCCATGTCCACCCGGCAACGATGACCCTCGCGCTGCGCAGCAAGCAGGGGCCGGGCAGGATCGTGCTGGTCACCGACGCCATGGCGACGATCGGCACCGACATGACGTCGTTCACGCTCAACGGCCGCACCGTCTACCGCAAGGACGGCAGCCTCAGGCTCGCCGACGGCACGCTGGCCGGCGCCGACCTCGACATGATTTCCGCCATCCGATTCGTCCATCGCGTCATTGGGCTCGATCTCGACGAGGCGTTGCGCATGGCCTCGCTCTATCCGGCCGAGGCGATCGGCCAGGCGCACCGGCTTGGGCGGTTCGCCAACGGCACGGCCGCCGACATTGTCGGCCTGTCTGAGGACCTGGATGTCAGGAAGGTCTGGATCGGCGGCAAGAAGGTCTTTGGGAAATAGGCCCTCGCGATTTTCGTCATCCTAGGGCGGGTCTTAACCGGGACAGACATTTTCTGACCGTGAGGATTTGAGGCCTGCTGCTTGTCGGGCCTCAAATGTGTCCCGGGGCTTTAAGAATTTCGCGACAAAAGAGATGCGCCGAAGTTGGGTTAGAAATGTTAAGGCTCACGTACCGTGACCCTTGGTGCGCCGTCTTTGCCGACCTCGATCTTGATGCGTTCATCGTTAGGGATAGGTGGAGGTGCCAAACTGGTAACTTTTCCATCTTCCAGGCGATCTTCGGCTAGAAGTTCCTTTCCTCTTGCCGTTTTAAGGCGTTCCAGTTGATCGATTATGATCCCTGACATCTTTGCCTTCCGATGACACGAAATTACGCGCAGAGCACTCCCGAAGGGTATGTAGGTCATTACGACACGATCTGCAAAGTAAATAGTACAAACCGCGATGGTCGGAATAATGGCGCTTAGGCAGGAGAAGCAATACGCTATCGTTGACTTTCGGTCCCCATCCGTTAGTGCTCCTTCAAATATTGGCAACGCTCTAGGATGCAACGGTGCGGAATTCTGTAATTGTTGCGACGTCTTGGCGTCACGGCACGGATCCTAGGTCTGAGCGCGTCGCTTCGTTCCTTGCTTCGCGCTAGCTAGGACCACACGATTGGCGTTTCGCCTAATCCCGGAATCCCGCGCCCCGATAATTGTTAGCCGGCGCTATTTCGCCGTGTAGATATCCTTGTACGTCTCGCGCAGAACGTTTTTCTGCACTTTGCCCATCGTGTTGCGCGGCAGTTCGTCGACGAAGATCACCTGCTTGGGATGCTTGTATTTCGCCAGCCGTCCGGCGATCGCGCCGGCAATGTCGGCGGCGCTTATGGCCGATCCCGGCTTGCGCACCACGACCGCCGTGACGCCCTCGCCGAAATCCGGATGAGCGATGCCGATCACCGCGCTTTCGCCGACGCCGTCGAGCGCGTCGATCTCGCCCTCGATCTCCTTCGGATAGACGTTGTAGCCGCCGGAGATGATCAGGTCCTTGCCGCGCCCGACGATGTGGACATAGCCGTCCGCGTCGATCAGGCCGAGATCGCCGGTGATGAAGAAGCCGTCGTCGCGGAATTCGGCCCTGGTCTTCTCCGGCATGCGCCAATAGCCGGCAAAGACGTTCGGCCCCTTCACCTCGATCATGCCGATTTCGCCCTGCCTGAGCGGCCGGCCATCCTCGGGATCCGTGATGCGTAGCGAGACGCCGGGCAGGGGGAAACCGACCGTGCCGGCGCGCCGCTCGCCGTCATAGGGATTGGACGTGTTCATGTTGGTCTCGGTCATGCCGTAGCGTTCGAGGATGGCGTGGCCGGTGCGCTCGCGCCAGGCCTTGTGCGTCTCGGCCAGCAATGGCGCCGAGCCGGAAATGAAGACCCGCATCGTCTTCGTCGCCTCGCGCGTCAGCCCCTCCTGCTGCAACAGCCGCACATAGAAGGTCGGCACGCCCATCAAGGCCGTCGCGCGTGGCATCAGCGACAGGACGCGCGCCGGGTCGAACTTCTGCTCGAACAGCATCCTGGCGCCGGCCATCAGGATGACGTTGGTGGCGACGAACAGGCCGTGCGTGTGGAAGATCGGCAGCGCGTGGATCAGCACATCATCGGCGCTGAAGCGCCACTGGTCGACGAGCACGCGCGCGTTCGAGGCAAGGTTCTCGTGGCTGAGCATCGCTCCCTTGGAGCGGCCGGTCGTGCCGGACGTGTAGAGGATGGCGGCAAGATCGTCCCGTCCGCGCGCGACATCGCTGAACTCCGTCGCCTGCCGTGAAGCCTGGCTGGCCAGCGTTCCCTGCCCGTCGCGGTCGAGCGTGAGCACCGAGGCGCCGACCGACGCGGCAAGGGGCTCGACCCCGGAAAGACGGCCCGGATCGCACACGATCAGCCTCGGCTCGGCGTCGCGGAAGAAATAGTCGAGCTCTGGCAGCGTGTAGGCGGTGTTGAGCGGCAGGAAGACCGCGCCGGCGCGCAAGCAAGCGAGATAGAGCAGCGCGGCCTCGGGGCTTTTCTCGACCTGGACGGCGACGCGGTCGCCAGGTTCGACGCCGCCCTGCACCAGCGCATGCGCCAGTTGCGCCGATTTTGCCAGCATGTCGCCATAGGTGATGGAACGGCCGTCATCCGTTTCCATCAGCAACCGGTCGGGCGCCGGCATATGGGAACGGAAAGCATCGAACAAATGGTTGGTCATGGAATGTCCTCAAGGCGCCAAGGGCCCGATGGCACAGGCGTTGCGCCGCCAGAGCGAATACCAGATTTGGCGGCCGGAGCAATTCCAGGAAAGCCGCGCAACGGTCGGGCTTGGGAGTTCGCCATAGCCTTCCGTCCGCAATTGCGTAAACCGGGGAGCGCGATTGCCGGGAACCGCGCAGCCTTTCCGTCAGCTATCTGCGGCTGCGGGTTGTCTTGCCGACCCCTGGGACCATAGCCCTGCGCGAAGCGTTCCACGCGCCGGCCGCGATGAGGCGGTAATGGTTGAGAAGTGTCTCGACGGCGCCATCGGCATCGCCATCAAGGGTTCGCTCGGCGATGATGCGGTGCTCGCCAAGATCGTGCCTTTGCTTTGCCAGGGCGCGCCGGTCAAGCAATCTTCCTTACATATGTATCCTTCGGCCGGGCAATGGCGGCTTAAGCGGAAAATAATGCCGTTAGATTTTAGAGTTTGAAGCAAATTTCGACAAAGAGAATGCTGTTTGTGCACCGCATCGTATACTTGACAGTCGTTCAATTAGACGCCGCGGCTCTGCGAGCCGCGCGGGAAGCGGGTTGTTGTCTATTCAACCGGCTGCCTTGTCGGCAGCCGTCCGGATTGCCTCGATATTCGCCCTGTAGGCCTCGACGCTGCCGCCCTTGAAGACTGCGGCGCCGGCCACCAGCACATCGGCGCCAGCCGCCGTCACCAGCGGCGCCGTCTCGGCCGAGACGCCGCCGTCGATCTCGATATGGATCGGCCGGCTGCCGATCAGCGCCTTCACCCGTTTCACCTTGTCGACGATCGCCGGGATGAATGCCTGCCCGCCGAAGCCCGGATTGACGGTCATGATCAGGATCAGGTCGAGCCGGTCGAGCACATATTCGATCGCCGCTTCCGGCGTCGCCGGATTGAGCGAGACGCCGGCCTTCTTGCCGAGGGTCCTGATGGTCTGCAGCGAGCGGTCGAGATGCGGCCCGGCCTCGGCGTGCACCGTCATGCCGTCGCAGCCGGCGTCGGCGAAGGCAGCCAGGTAAGGATCGGCCGGCGCGATCATCAGGTGGCAGTCGAAGAAGGCCTTGGTTCGATTGCGGATCGCCTTGATCACCGGCGGGCCGAATGTGATGTTGGGTACGAAATGGCCATCCATCACGTCGAGATGGATCCAGTCGGCGCCGGCCGCCGCGACGGCCTCGACCTCGTCGCCCAGCTTCGAAAAATCCGATGCCAGCACCGATGGCGCGATCAGGGTCTTCTTGGTCATGGCGCACTTCTCCTGGCAGTCCTGCGCGTGTCCGCGCCTGTCAGGGCGACTGCGTAGACCATGATCCGGCCTAGGGGAAGCATGTTTTGACAGGCGCATTTGCGCGCCTGCCGTGGGGCATTCTTTGATGTGGAAAAGAAGGCCCGCCGGATCGCTCCGGCGGGCCTGGTCATCAGCCGCGACGATTACGGCTTGAAGTTCTGGATGTCGGCGCCCGCCGGATCCTGCGGGACGCGCCTCGGCTGGCGCTGCGGCACCAGTTGCTGCAGCAGGTTCGGGTTGAGCAGGATGCCGGGGTTGATCTCGACGCCCGGCCGCTGGCGGATCGGCGTGCAGTCAGGGAACCGTCCCGTCGTGCCTACCGGGCAGCGCCGCTTGGTCAATATCGGCTGGCACTGGCCGTTCACAACGCGCGAGCCCGGCGCGCATTCCTGCTGGGGTTTGCGGCAGGCGCCGTCGCGGATTTCGGTCCCGCGGGGGCAGACGCAGTCGCCCCTCTTGTTGTGGACCTGGCCGCGGATGGAGCACTGTTGCTGGATCGGCTTTGGCGGCCTGCAGGCTTTGCCCTGCACCTCCTGCCCGTCCGGGCAGGCGCAGTCGCCATTGGCGTCGCGCACCTGGCCCCGGATCGGGCATTGCCTCGACACGATCGGCCTGCAGGCGCCGTCACGGACTTCCGTGCGGGTTGGGCAGACGCATTCGCCATCGGCATTGCGGGACTGGCCCCGGATGCGGCACTGGACGGGCGGTTGCTTGTCCGGCACGCAGGCTTTGGCCACCCGATCGAGATGCGTGCCGTCCGGGCAAGTGCAGCCGTTGCCGTCCGAAGTCGGCACGGCGCCGCGCACCGTGCATTTCGGCGGAATGACCTGGCACACGCCATTCACCAGTTCGCCACGGCGGCACACGCAGTTGCCGTCCTGGTCGCGGTACTGGCCGGGACGCAGCGTGCATTGCGGCTCCTGTGGCTGTCCGCCCTGAACGCACTTGCCGTTTTCCAACGCCGTGCCGCGCGGGCAGACACAGCGTCCGTCTTCTGTCCGGATCTGGCCCTGAAGCAGGACACAGCGCGGCGGCACGGGCAGCGGCAGGAGCTTGGTGCCGCCGCCTGTGCATTGGCCGTTGCGGAAGGTGGTGCCTTCGGGGCAAACGCACCGGCCGGCCGAGTTCATCACCAGCCCGAACGAGCACTGGTTCTTCACCTCATGCCTGATGGTGAAGGGGTGGCACGCATAGGCCTTGCCGCGATCGCTCCGGCTGGTCGTCATGTCGCCTGACAGCACCTCGCCGCCGCCCTGCACCGGCGTGTTCGGGGGCAGTACACCGACGCAGTTCTGTCCGTTGACCGTTCCCTGCAGGCTGGCAAGACGCCCGCCCTCGGGAAGGATCACGGTGACGTGGTGGGTGTGGCTTTCGCCGGCCCCGAGCATCAGGTCCGCGATGCAGGATGCCGGAAGCGTCGTCGGCTCCGGCGAGCAGCCGAACGGCGGATCGATCGAGGTGATCTGAACGCCTTCCAGCCTGCCGACGCCCTCCACGCCGATCGCATCGCCGATGCGGACCGGACCCGAGAAGGGATTCGGCCCTTCATTTGTGATGGTGATCTCGAACGAGCATGGCTGGCCGGGCTGGCACTCGGCATCGCCGGTCTTCTCGACGCGGATGGTGGAAGGGCCGCCGCCCTTCGCGCAAGCCCGGCCGATCGGGTAGACGATGTCGTCGCCCGGCGCCGGCCCGAAGCTGCCGCGCGCGCAGTTCTCGAACGCGCCATTGCCGCTTACCGTCACGTCGAAGTGCCTGGAGGTACCGGGCGTCATTACGGCGCCTGGAATCTGGCACGACAGCGTGTTGGCCGGCACCGGTCCGCAGTTCCACTCCGCGCCGTCAGGGGCGACGGTCTGGATTTGCACCGCAGCGCCCCCGGACACCAGAGTCGCGGCGTCGTTGACCCGCACCGGTCCGGTGGGGGCGGCGGTGCCGGCATTGGTGACGGTGATGCGGCAGGAAACCATTCCGGCGCGCACGAGCCGATCGCCGCCGCATTCCTTGGTGATGCGCAGGCCGGGCTGGCCGCCTTTCGGATGGCGGAAGCGCTCGGTCGCGCAGGCCTTGTTGTTGGCGAGGTCCACCTCGCCCGGAATGCCTGTCACCTCGGCGCAGTTCTCGACACTATCCTGCCGGTAGTCGGCCGGCATCACCGCCTTGACGAAGATCGGCGTCGAGGCGCCAGGAGGCAGCGAGATGCCGGCATTGTCGCAGCGGAACTGGCCGGGGCCGTTCGGTCCGCAGTTCCATGGCGGGCTCGGCCCGAAGGTCGACGAGGTCGGCGCGCCGCCGGGGTAGGTGTCGATCACCGTCAGCGCCCCATTATAGGTGTTGGTGCCGTTGTTGATGATGTCGATAACGAAGGTGCAGACGCCATCCGGTGTGCAGACCGGGATGCGGGCACGCTTCTTCAGGATCAGGTCGACCTTCTTTTCGACCGGCGGGTTGCACTGCGGATCGCGGTCGCCACGGCGGCAGATCGGGATCGAGGCGCAGCCGCGGTCGTTCTGTTGGCTGCCGAACAGCGGCTTGCCGCTGGCATCATAGTCATAGGCGGCGCAGTTGCGTAGCACGCTGCCCTGCCAGCCGCCTGCCGGCTTGAAGCCGAGCTTCAGGTTGACCGAAGCGCCGGGATTGAGCGTCGTCACAGGATAGGTGCAGGTCATCGGTGTCGTGCCGGGCACGCAGACCCATGGCGCATTCGGTCCGGAGGTCAGCACGGAGCCTGCCGGCAGCGTGACCTCGTCGAGCACGATCTTGCCGTTATAGGGCGCGTCGCCGACATTGGTTACCATAATGGTGAAGTCGCAGCCGCCGGCCATCGTGCAACGCGGCACGTCGGCGTGCTTCTCGACCTTGAGATCCGGCTCCTTGTCCTTCGGAGGGCATCTGAGGTCGCGCGGGATGAAGATGTCGATCACCTGCGTGCAGCACAGCCCCCAGCCTTCCTTCGGTCCGGCGTAACCCTCGATGCCGGCGACGATGAGGTGGATGGCCTCGCCGGGCGAGGCGCCGATGATCTTCCAGTTCAGCACGCCGCCGCCGACCGGCACCTTCTGCATGTCGGGGACGATGCTGATGCCGGGCGTCGTCGTCGACACCTGCACCCATTTGCCGCCCATCTCGGGACCGACCGGCATGTGATAGATGAAGGCTCCGCCGCCGGGCACGCAGTCGACCGTGCCGCGTTCGACCTTGAAGCATTCCTTGCCGGGAGGCGGAGGCGGCGGGTTGCACTTGGTGACGTCGATGCGCACCGTCGTCTTTTCGCCGGTGAGCATGTTGCCGTCATCCGGCTTGCCCGGGTCCTGCGAGGGGATGATGGTCCCCGTGCCGGCCCCGACCGTCACCTTGATCAGGCCCTGGTTGTCGACATTGGCCGGCGCGGGAAACGCCGACTGGTCGATCTTGGCAAGGATCCGGAAGGTGATGACGCGTTCGTTAGGCGCGCCCGAGCCGTCGAGGTCGGTGGCGGAAATCCGGAAGTCGGAAACCGTCGCCGTATCGTCGGGATTGGCCAAGCTGCTGATGGTTGCCGCCGGCAGCGGTCCGCCGCCGGCGTCAGTGCCGTCGCCGGTCACATTCACGTTGACGATCTTCAGCCCATGCGGAAGCTGGTCCTTGAAGTCGATCCTGGCGTTCTTCAACGCGTTGACCAAGGCCGGATTGGCGAAGGCTTGCGCATTGCCGCGCAGGCCGAAATTCAAGGTGTAGTAGACGTAGTCGCAGCTTCGCTGGCCGCCCGTCTTGGTGAAGAAGGGTACGATGCGGCCGGGTTCGGGATTGACCACGCGCGGATTGTCCAGGTCGAGCCTGGGTTCCGGCCCGGTGACTTCGGTGAGCTTGGCCGGCCCGGTGTCTTCGGCAAGCGCCGGCATTGCCGGCATCATGGCGACCGCGATACCGGCCGCCATAAGCCAGCGCGCGCCGCGCCTGGCGTATGACAGGGGTTTCATGATCGTCTCCATGACGGTTTTCGTTTCGCGCGAAGCGAGGCGGGAAGGGGCGGGATTGCTCATCTGGCCCTCCTCAACGTTCGCAACTGACGGCTGGCGTTCTGAGCGGCAGCGTCATCTTGCAGCAAGGGTAGTAGCCGCCCTTGTCCTGGTCGGACTTGCGATAGAAGCAGAGCCCGACATTGACGGTGTCGCCAGGATTGTGGCCGGTGATGTCGACCGTATAGGGCTTGCCCGGGACATGAGACATGGGGGTTGTCACCCCGATGCCGGGCGTCCCGGACTGCGCCTTGATCGAATCGCCGCCAAAGCCGGCATGGTCATGGAGAGTGAGGTCGGCCCGGAGTCCGCGCGGCGTGCAGTAGTAGTGCACGTCCTCGACGTCCACGCAGGGCGGCAGATTACCGGGCGGCGGGAAATCCGGCGGATAGAACGGAGGCAGATAGCCGCCGGGGAGTTCCTCATAATAGCCGGCCCGACCCTCGCAAGGGCGCCAGACCCGAACGTCGCCGACATGGCCTTCGACCTCCGGGTCTTCGAAATAGCCGTCGAAATCGACGAACCACGAGCCGAAGGGCGGCACGTTTGCCGGCTTGACCAGCGCGCTCGGCGTCAATTGCACGCCATGCACGGCAAGCGGCCCGCCGGCGGCGAGCCGCTCGGCAAGCTCGGGATTGTCGCGCAACTTGTCGCCGGTGTTGACGACGGTGTCGGTGCACACGCTGGTGTCGAGATTGCCTGCGGCGTCATAGCCATACTGCAGATCGACGCCGCCGGCCGACTGACGGTTGCCTTGCGGGAAGCCGACCGCATATTCCTGCGGCACTTCCACCCAGACGGATTCCGTCGCCGGGTCGTCCGGATCCTCACGCCAGTAACGGATCAGCTCGCCTTTGCCGGAATCGGCGAAGCGGCTGTAATCGTAGCGATTTTCGACTGGGCCGCGCTGGGCGAGATACATGAAGCCCTTGTTGTCGAAGGCGATGTCGGTGACGGCGTAGTCCTTGTCGGCCTTGACGGTCAGTTCCCAGCGCGGGTCGCCGGCGAACGAGCCGTCGTGCGCGATGCCGACCGACCAGATCTCGGATTTCTCGCCGACCGAATAATAGAGCCGGCCGCCGTGATAGGAGACCGCCCAGACGCGGCGCTCGTCCTGCGTGTAGCCCCAGGTCTCGGGGTTTTCGGTGTCGAAGACGGCGCCCTGGATATCCATGACGGCGCCATCGTCGGCGACCGGGGCAAGCCCATGCGCCGGGCGCCCCGCAACGCCATGGTCGAACGTGTCGATCAGATGGCCGTTGGCATTGATGCGGTGGATCAGGCCGGTGTCGAGATCGGAGGCGAAGAACTGGCGATGGATCGGGTCGAAGGCGAGGTTGCCGATGCCCGGCCCGCTGTTGGTGTCGATATCGGCGAATTTCGAGACGGCGCCGGAGATGCCGTCGATCTTCCAAATCGTGCCCGGACCGCCGCCATTCTCGGTGCCGAACTGACCGTCCATGAAGGCAGCGCCCGCGGCGCCGCGCCGCTGCCGCTCCGGACGCCCGTCATTGTCGGCGTCCGGTGTGACGATCTCGATGCCGTGCAGCGAGGTCGCGGCGGCGTAGAGGTTGGGAATGCCCGACGGCACGCCATCGCGCACGCCGTCGTCATAGGTGAGGCCGAACACCTCGCCGATCTGCCCGGCGGTCACTTCGAAGGGCGGCGGCGTGTTGACCAGCTGGCCCGAGGCCGGACCGCCGAGGTTGGAGACGTCGAAGATGCGCAAGGATGCGCGGGATGTGTCGATGAAGGTCTCGTCGATCGGGTCGACGCCCGGCGGCAGGCCCTGATCGAAACCGGGGATTGTCGTGCCGGGGAAGCCGGTCACCGCCATCGAGCCCGGATAGATGATCCGGGTTTCCTGCGCCTGGGCGGTGCTGCCGAACCAGACGCCGGCGCTCAACGCCAAAGCAAGAATTCCGCTGGTTGCCTTCATAGCGCGGCGCAAACGGGACGCGCGCGTGGTCAAGAACGAGCAAGACATTGAACTCCCCCCGAAGCCGCTGGAAGGAATGTCCCGCCTTACCGCGCCAACCAGGGCAAGGCGCGGCGTTGCGGCACGTTCTTCCCCGATCGAATTGTCTGCTTTCCTCTGCCTGACGATACGCCTGCTCCTGGGCAGGGTCAACGGAATCAGCCGGAAGCCCAGTGCGTCGACCCCTTCCCGAAGGCGGTGATCGCGCCGGACTCCCGTTGCTCCCGGAGACCGTGGAGTCTCTGGGTTTCTGGTCATGGGGTTTCCCTTTCCGGAGCCGCACCATCGCGGCGCCTGGCCGTCAGTCGCTGGCCGGCATGGAAAGGTTCATTCGAGGAAAGTGGATGCGCGCTCGGTTGCCGGAGGCGTCACCAGATCCAGTCGCCTCGGCCGAGCACCGCAACCGCGTCGACGATGCGGGTGAAGCTCGTCCGTGCGCGGCCGACCATGTGCCGGGCCCTGAGATAGCCGTGCACGAGCCCCGGCTCCTCGAACCAGGCGGCGCGCCCGCCGGCCGCGACGACGCGGTCGCGATAGGCTTCGCCGTCGGACGACAACGGGTCGCACTGGGCGGTGATCAGCACCGTCGGCGGCAGGTTGGCGAAATCGGTGTCGGCGAGGGGATAGAGCGTGATGTCGCCGGTCCGGTCGACGCCGCCGGTGCGGATATGCCTGTAGAAGTCGAGGTCGCGCACGGTCAGCATCGGCGCCTCCGCATGAGACACATAGGAGCCCTTTGAGTGGTCGCCGCCGAGGCCGGGATAGATCAGCATCTGGCCGGCCGGCTTCTTTTGATGGCCGCGCGTGGCGTGAGCGACCGCGGCGCAGAGATTGCCGCCGGCGCTGTCGCCGCAAAGCACGATCGCGCGGTCATAGGTCCTAGCGGCCCATTCGAAAGCGTCTATGGCGTCGTCGAAGGCTGCAGGATGCAGATGCTCCGGCGCCAGCCGGTAGTCGACCGAGACCACCTCGTAATCTGTGCGGGCGCAGAGTTCGGCGCAGACATCGTCATGGCTGTCCAACCCACCGAGGATGAAGCCGCCGCCATGGAAATAGAGCACGGTCGCGGCTTTATTGGGCTTCGCGTTGCGATAGATACGCACCGGAATGCCGTTGGCGACGGCTGTCGTCTCCGCGGTCACACCTTGCGGATAGCCGGCAAAGAACTCGCGGCACATCCGGTCGTATATCGCGCGCTGCTGTTCGATCGTATAGTCGATCGTATCAGGCGGATAATAGGAGTTGGTCTTCTCGATGAAGGCCCAGGTCTCGGCATCGATCAAGGTCTTGTAGTCGGTCATGATGCGTGGCGCCGTCATCTCCTGCGGCGTCACTTCCCCTTCCACACCGGGTCGCGCTTTTCCGCGAAGGCCCGGAACCCTTCCATGTTGTCCTCGGAACCGTAGAGGATATCGACGGTCCTGAGCTGCCTGCGCGTCACCTTGTTCATGGCATCCTGGAAGCTCAGCGCCTCGGCCACCCGCGCCGTCTCCTTGATCGAGGCGAAGACCAGCGGCGGGCCGCTGGCCAGCAGACGGGCGATCTCCCAGACGCGCTCCTCGAGCTTGTCCTTGGGCAGCACTTCGTTGACCAGGCCCCAGCGATGCGCCTCGGCGACATCCATCCAGCGGCCGGTGAACAGAAGGTCCATGGCGATATGGTAGGGAATGCGCTTCGGCAGCTTGATGGTCGCGGCGTCGGCCAGCGTGCCGGCGCGGATCTCGGGCAGCGCGAAAGAGGAATGGTCCGAGGCGTAGATGAGGTCGCAGGACAGCGCCAGCTCGAAGCCGCCGCCCACCGCCATGCCGTTGACGCAGGCGATCACCGGCTTGTTGAGGTCGCGCAACTCCTGCAGTCCGGCGAAACCGCCGACGCCATAGTCGCCGTCGACAGCGTCGCCGGCGGCGGCCGCCTTCAGGTCCCAGCCGGCGCTGAAGAACTTGTCGCCGGCCGTCTTGACGATGGCCACGCGCAATTCCGGATCGTCGCGGAACGCCTTGAAGGTCTCGCCCATCAGCCGCGAGGTCTTGAGGTCGATGGCATTGGCCTTCGGCCGGTCGAGCGTGACCTCGAGGATGGCGCCTTCACGGCGGGTGGTGATGACGTCAGCCATTCTTCTTTTCTCCAAGCACCAGCAGGGCGTCCGCGATCCAGGCGCCCTTGCCTTCGGCGCACACGATCAGCGGGTTGATGTCGAGTTCCTCGATCTCGCCTTCGTTCTTCTGCACGAAACCGGCAATGCCGGCGATGGCGTCGATGGCGGCGTTGACGTCGGCCTTCGGCCGGCCGCGATAGCCTTCGAGCAGCGGATAGAGCTTGAGCCCGCGCAACGCCGCCTCGATGTCGTCGCGTGTCGCCGGCAGCATTAGGGTGACGCTGTCGCGCAGAAGCTCGACCAGGACGCCGCCTGTGCCGAGCGTCATCACCACGCCGAACATCGGGTCGCGGGTAAAGCCGACGATCAACTCGGCGACGCCGTCGCGCACCATGCGCTCGGCATAAAGCCCGGTGCCGAGCGGCAGAAGGTCATGCGCGGCGGCGCTGACGGATTCGGCGTCCTTCAGGTTCAGCCTGACGGCGCCGACTTCCGATTTGTGCGCGACGCCGAGCGCCTTGAGCGCCACCGGGAAGCCCAGCGTCATCGACGAGATCACCGCCTCGACCGCGTTGGAAGCGCGTTCGCCCTTCGGTACCGGCAGGCCGGCCTTGATCAGCCGCGCCTTGGCCTCGGCCTCGTCCGGAGTCACATGCGCGCCGTCGGACACGCCCGCGGCCGTGGTATCGACCGGCTGCGCCTGCGGCTCGCGCCACGCCCAGCCGATGAAGGCGGCGGCCTGCGCGGCGTCCATGGCTTCCGAGATGCCGAACAAAGGCACCATGCCGCGCGCCATCAGGCCAGCGGTGTATTCCTCCGGCAGGTTCTCCGGTAGCGAGGAGACGATCGCGCCTTGTGCCTTGCTGGTCTTGAGCGCCGCCTCGAAGGCGCGCAGCGTTGCCCACCAGTCGACGTCCGAGCAACGGTCGGGGCGCGGGAAGTCGAGCACCAGCATGTTCAAGTCGAAGCCGCCCGACACCATGGCGGTGAAGGTGGCGGTCATCGCCGGCTCGTTGTTCCAGATGAAGGTGTGGTAGTCGAGCGGATTGGCGACCGCGACCAGCGGCCCGAGCGTCGATTTGACATGCGCGCGGTGCTCGGCAGTCAGCGGCGGGAAGTTGACGAGGCGGCCCTCGGCGCTGTCGGCCATGACGGAAGCCTCGCCGCCGGAGCAGCTCATCGAGGACAGCTTGTAGCCGGGCAAGGGCCCGGTGATGTGCAAGAGCTTCAGCGCCTCGATGAAGGCGGGAATCGAATCGATACGCGCGATGCCGAGCCGCTTCAGGAAGGCGCCGGAGGCCGCGTCCGATCCGGCGAGCGAGGCTGTGTGCGACACGGTCGCCTGCCTTGCCTGTTCCGAGCGGCCGACTTTCATGGCGATGATTGGCTTCTTCAGCTCGCGCGCCCGTGCCGCCAGCCTCTCGAAGCCGGCCACCGAGTCAAAGGCCTCGATATGCAGGCCGAGCGAGGTGACGCGATCGTCCTCGATCAGGCCCAACGCCATTTCCGAAAGGCCGGTCTGTGCCTGGTTGCCGGCCGTCATCAGGAAGGCGATCGGCAGGCCGCGCTTCTGCATCGTCATGTTGATGGCGATGTTGGACGATTGCGTGATGATGGCCACGCCCTTGCCGCCCTCAGCCAGGCGGATGCCGCCATGCTGGTCGGGCCACAAGAGAGCGCCGTCGGCATAGTTGATCAGCCCGTAGCAGTTCGGCCCGATGATCGGCATCTGGCCGGCGGCGGCGACAAGCTCCGCCTGCAGCCGCTCGCCGTCCTCGTCATAGGCCTCGGTTTCCAGGAAGCCGGCGGCAAAGCAGACGGCGCCGCCTGCGCCGCGCTCGGCCAGCGCCTTGATGACCTCAATGGTGAGATGCCGGTTGACGCCGACGAAGGCGGCGTCCGGTGCGCCGGGCAGATCGGCAACGGAGCGGTAGGCCTTGCGGCCTGCAACCTCGTCCTTGGTTGGGTGCACCGGCCAGATCTCGCCGGCAAAACCCATTTTGATCGATTGCGCGACGACGGCGGCGGCCTGCGCCCCGCCGAACACGGCGATCGATTTCGGGCGCAGGAGACGTTCAAGCTTATGCATGTGCTGTCTTTTCTTTCACGCCCCGAACGGCCGCAGCAGCGCCCGCGAAATGATGTGACGTTGGATTTCCGACGTCCCTTCCCAGATGCGCTCCACGCGCGCGTCGCGCCAAATTCGCTCCAGCGGCAGGTCGTCCATCAACCCCATGCCGCCATGGATCTGGATGGCTTCGTCGGCGACGAAGGCCAGCATTTCCGTGGCTTTCAGCTTGGCCATCGCCATGTCCTGGTCGGTGACGGTGCCCTGATCGTACTTCCAACCCGCTTCGAACACCATCAGGTCGGCGGCCTTCAGCTCGGTTGCCATGTCGGCGAGCTTGAAGGAAACGCCCTGGAACTTGCCGATCTGCTGGCCGAACTGCTGGCGCTGCGCGGCATATTCTATGGCATGCGACAGCGCCCGCTCGGCGCGGCCGAGACAGGTGGCGCCGACCTGAAGGCGGGTCGCGCCGAGCCAGGAATTGGCCACGTCGAAGCCCTTGTGCACTTCGCCGAGCACCTGGGACGCCGGAAGCCGGCAGTCGTCGAATTCGAGGATCGAGTTGGTATAGCCGCGATGTGATACGTTGCGGTAGCCGTCGCGTACCGAAAAACCCTTAGTGCCCTTGTCGACGAAGAAGGCGGTGATCTTCTTGCGCTTGCCGCGCGGCGAATCCTCCTCGCCCGAGGCCATGAAGACGATGGCGAAGTCGGCGATGTCGGCATGGGAGATAAAGTGCTTGGTGCCGTTGAGCACCCAGTCCGAGCCGTCCTGCACGGCGGTCGCCTTCATGCCGCGTAGGTCGGAGCCGGCGCCCGGCTCGGTCATTGCCAGGCAGTCCCACTTCTCGCCGCGGATGCAGGGGAAGAGATACCTTTCGCGCTGCTCCGGCGTGCCGGCGAGCAGGATGTTGGACGGACGCGCCACGCAGGTCCAGTGCAGCGCGTAATTGGCGCGGCCAAGCTCTTTCTCGTAGAGCAGCCAGCTTACCGTATCGAGGCCGGCGCCGCCGACATCGGCCGGCATGTTGGCCGCGTAGAGCCCGGCCTCGATTGCTTTGGCTTTCAATTCGTCGATCAGCTCGCGGCGCAGCTCGCCGGTACGCTCAACCTCGCGCTCATGCGGGTAAAGCTCGTTCTCGACGAAGGCACGCGTCGTTTCAACGATGAGCTTTTGCTCTTCCGAAAGACCGAAATGCATCGCTTCAGCCCTTCTTCTTGCTCTTCTTTGCCTTGTCGGCCTTCCCGGCCTTTGCCGGCTTTTCAACCTTTGCCGGCTTCGCGGCCTTCTTCGCCGGCTTGGCCGCCTTGGCCTTTGCCGGAGCCTTGGCCGGGGGCTTCTTCGCCGCCAGCTTGGCAAGCTGCCTGGTATAGTCCTTGTGCAGCGCGCCGGCACCCCAGCCCTTGCCTTTGTTCTGCTTCGACAGCGCTTCCATGATCGCGACCAGATTGTCGTCGCGGATCTTTTCCAATTCGCGGATCGACAGGCCGTGCGCTTGCTCGTCCGACTGGGTTGCGATCAGATCGACTAGCTCGTCGTTGAACTCCGGCACGTCCATCAGCTTGGTCCACGGCCATTTCAGGCACGGCCCGAACTGCGCCATGAAGTGGCGCATGCCGGCCTCGCCGCCGGCGACGCGATAGACCTGGAACATCCCCATCTGGGCCCAGCGCAGGCCGAAGGAATAGCGCATGATGTCGTCGAGTTCCTCGACGGTGCAGATGCCGTCCTTGACCAGCCACAGCGCTTCGCGCCAGGCGGCTTCGAGCAGGCGGTCGCCGACGAAGGCCTCGATCTCCTTGCGCACCACCACGGGCTTCATGCCGATCGAGGCGTAGATCTCCTTGGCGACCTCGATCGCCTCGGGGAAGGTCTGCTCGCCGCCGACGATCTCGACCAGCGGCAGCAGATAGACCGGGTTGAACGGATGACCGACCACAAGCCGTTCCGGGTGCTTCTTCATCGCCACCTGCATGTCGGTCGGTTTGATGCCGGAGGTCGACGAACCGACGATCGCGTTGGCTGGCGCATGCGCGTCGATCTCGGCCAGCACCTTGTGCTTGAGGTCGAGCCGCTCCGGCACGCTTTCCTGGATAAAGTCGGCATCGGCCACCGCCTCGGCGATGGTCTTGGCGAAGGTGAGCTTGCCCTCCTTGGGCAGGCCGCCGGGCAGCATCTGCTTGTAAGCGCGGCGCGCGCCCTTCATCACTTCGGCGACCTTGCGGGAGGCCTCGGGGTCTGGATCGAAGATCGAGACATCGATGCCGTTGAGCAGCAGCCGCGCCACCCAGCCGGCGCCGATGACACCGCCGCCGATGGCGGCCGCCTTGTTGATGCTGCTCATGGTCAGGCTCCGGTTCTTTTCCTGGCTGTTTCGGGATCGGTTAGGGCCACGCGCTCGCCGGCGCGGATCACCGCCGGGTCGTAGGCCTTGCGGGCGAAGACTTCGAGCACGAAGGGCCGGAAGAACTCGGCCGACAGCGTCTCGTAGTCGGGATCGAAGCTCGACTGGTCCCAGCGCTCGCAGAACTGGTCGCAGTCGCCGAAATAGGGATGGCCGGCGAAGCGGTCGCGGGCGTGCCGGTTGCCGCCCAGATGATGCGCGTAATAGAGGCGCTGGAAGTCGCCGTGCTTTTCCACCACCCAGGTGCATTGCTCGCGCACGAAAGGCTTCAGGATCGTCGCGGCATATTCGTCGTGGTTGTAGGGCGCGTAGATGTCGCCGATGTCGTGCAGCAGCGCGCAGACGATCCAGTCGGTGTCTGCGCCGTCGCGCCAGGCGCGCGTCGCCGCCTGTAGCGAATGGCCGAGCCGCGTGATCTTATAGCCCGACAGGCCTTCGTCGAGCTGCACGAGGGCATCGAGCAACCGGTCGCCGGTCTTAGCGGCGTAATCGATCTCATGGGCGGTCAGGAATTCGTAGTCTTCCCAGTCGCCATCCTTCATCGCGGTGAACTTGACGGTATCAGCCATGACCAGCGCCTGCCTTACGCCGCGGCAGCGATCGGCGCCCGCTTGGTGAGGTTCAGCTTCTTGCGCACTTCCTCCGGCCCGAGGATCCGGGCGCCGAGATTGGTGACGATGCTCGCCGCGCGCTCCACGAGCTGCGCGTTGGTGGCCAAAACACCCTTGTCGAGCCACAGATTGTCCTCCAGGCCGACGCGGACATTGCCGCCGGCAAGCACCGCCGCCGCCGCATAGGCCATCTGGTTGCGGCCGATCGAGAAGGCCGACCAGTTCCAGGTCGAGGGCACGTTGTTGACCATCGCCATGAAGGTGTTGAGGTCGTCCGGCGCCCCCCATGGCACGCCCATGCAGAGCTGCACCAGCGCGTCGGGATTGAGCACCTTCTCCTCGACCAGCTGCTTGGCGAACCACAGATGGCCGGTGTCGAAGGCCTCGATCTCGGGCTTGACGCCCAGCGCCGTCATCATGCCGCCCATGGCGCGCAGCATGCCGGGCGTGTTGGTCATCACATAGTCAGCCTCGGCGAAATTCATCGTGCCGCAATCCAGCGTGCAGATCTCCGGCAGGCACTGGCGCACATGCTCCATACGGTTCGAGGCGCCGCCCATGTCGGTGCCTTTCTCGTTGAGCGGCAGCGGCGCTTCCGGCGAACCGAACACCATGTCGCCGCCCATGCCGGCGGTGAGGTTCAGCACCACATCGACATTGGCCTCGCGTATACGCTCCGTCACTTCGCGGTAGAGATGCACGTCGCGGCGCGGCTTGCCGGTCTCTGGGTCGCGCACATGGCAGTGGACGATCGCGGCGCCGGCCTTGGCCGCGTCGATCGCCGATTCTGCGATCTGCTTGGGCGAGCGCGGCACGTGAGGGCTGCGGTCCTGCGTGCCGCCGGAGCCGGTCACGGCACAGGTAATGAAGACCTCACGGTTCATCGCAAGCGGCATGGTTTATCCTCCCAGATTCGATCAGCCACGCATGCCACCCAGAAGCGGGAGCCGACAACGGCACGGCATGCACGGGAATGCATCAAGAATGCCCGACTTGCCGGAAACTGTTTTGCGATTTACGAAGGCCACATGATAAAAAGCGAAAAGCCAACGATCTTTCGATCCGAACGCGAAATGCTCAAGGTGACGTTCCTGGTGTTCTCGGGCTCGTCGATCATGTGCGTCGCCTCGGCGGTCGACCCGCTGCGGGCCGCCAACCGCATTTCGGGCGAGACGGTGTTCGATTTCAAGCTGGTCTCGGTCACCGGCGAGGCGCCGGTCACCACCTGCGGCCTGCCGGTGGCGGTCAGTGGGCGTTTC
>Ga0315336_1001617_pt1 | contig 41459 bp, 40 predicted proteins | sample ASW5metaG_FD_204512 | JGI IMG/M metagenome (GOLD analysis project Ga0315336, IMG submission 204512) | Ammonia-oxidizing marine archaeal communities from Monterey Bay, California, United States - ASW #5 | ecosystem: Environmental > Aquatic > Marine > Intertidal zone | place: USA: California... | reverse complement strand
GCTCCGGGAGTAAGCCCGCCTACAGCTTCGTTCCCTATTTGATCGACGGTTATCGCGCAACCGAACTGCCCCACACTCGTGTGGCCTACGCGCAACGACTCGCCCAGGCTCGGCAGTTGCTCGCGCACGCGGGTTTTTCTGCTGAGCGCCCCCTCGAAGTAGAATTGCGTCACATCAGCGGAGTCGACAGCAAAAAGGTCAATCTGGCCATCACCGGCATGTGGAAACAGATCGGTGTACGCGCCGTGTTGCACCAGGCCGAGCTGAAGAATCACTTCTCGGACTTGCGCCAGGGCAAGTTCGACATCGCCTGGGCTGGCTGGATCGGCGAAAACAACCCGGAACATTACCTCACGCTGCTGCAGTCCGACATCGGCAATGTGAACTACGGGCGCTTCAACCTCCCCGCATACGACGCGATCGTCTCACACGCGCAATCCATGGCGTCATTGCCCGCGCGCAATGCCCGGCTGCAGCAGGCTGAGGCCTTGATGGTGCACCACTATCCGGTGGTGCCTTTGTACACCGCCGCAGTACGCCGCCTGGTGTCGACGCAAGTAGCCGGATGGCATGAAAATCTGCGCGATGTGCACCAGGTCCGATACCTGACCTTCGACCCTTGAGATGACGCATTACCTGGTCAAGCGCCTGCTGTTCGCCGTGGTCACTTTGTTTGCCATAGTTACGCTGGTGTTTTTCCTGGTACGCGCGGCGCCGGGTGGTCCGTTCGATGGCGAGCGGCGCCTGCCGCCAGATATCGAAGCCAACCTCATGGCCGCTTACGATTTAGACGCGCCCCTGCTCATGCAATATGGCAAATTCCTGCGCAAACTGGCGAGCGGCGATCTGGGCCCATCGTTTCAGCACAAAGACTTTTCCGTCAACGACCTGATTAGCGCGGGTGTTCCGGTGAGCGCCTCCCTGGGTGCGTTGGCCCTGGTGGGTGCGTTGCTGCTCGGCGCAGCGATTGGGGTGGCCGCAGGTCTAACCCCAGGCAGCAGGCTCGATGGCCTGCTCATGGCCACGAGCAACCTCAATATCGCCGTTCCTACCATTGTCGCCGCACCATTGCTGGTGCTCGTGTTCAGTGTATCGCTGTCCTGGTTTCCAGCGGGCGGCGCGGACACGATGTGGCACTTCGTTCTGCCTGCCACGGCCTTAGCAATTCCCTTGAGTGCGGAAATCGCCCGGCTTTTGCGCGGCAGCATCGCCCAGGTACGCCTGGAGCCCCACGTCACCACCGCGCTCGCCAAGGGCTTGAGTACCCCACGAATTGTGTTTCGCCACATGCTGCCAATTGCCAGCATTCCGCTTGTGTCGTTCTTAGGTCCAGCGACCGCGGCCTTGTTGACTGGCTCAGTTGTTGCCGAACAGATCTTCGATCTTCCAGGCATCGGGCGCTACTACGTGCAGGGAGCCATTAATCGCGATTACACGCTAGTGATGGGCGTCACCATCGTATATGCCTGCGTAATCCTCTCGCTGAATCTGCTGGCGGACATCCTCTACGGATTCCTCGACCCACGCATACGGGCCGCCCTGAATGACTAGCAGCCTGTTGAAAAAGTTTCAAAAGCTCAGAGGCTCAGGCTCGTTTGCGGATTTTTTCACTTCCTCCAGGCTGGTCCTGAGCGCAGCGATGCTGCTGGCGCTGGTGGTCATTGCCGCCATCGTCGGGCCCGCGCTCAGCCCCTGGGACGGCGAAGAAATGGATTGGAACGCGCTGGAGGCGCCGCCTTCAACGACGCACTGGTTTGGCACTGATCTTGTTGGCCGCGACCTGTTCGTTCGCACCATGCAAGGTGCGCGCGTGTCGTTCGCGGTAGCGCTTATCGCTGTTATCGTCAGTTTGTCCATCGGCATTCCATGGGGAGCCGCAGCAGGATTCATTGGCGGTCGCACCGATCAGCTCATGATGCGCATCGTGGACGGCATCTACTGCCTGCCTGGCGTTCTCATCGTGATCCTGCTGGTGGTGCTGTTTGGTCGCAATCCGTATCTTCTGTTCGCGGCCCTTGGCGCCATTTCCTGGTTGACCATCGCCCGCATCGTACGCGGACAGACCTTAGCTCTACGCCGAGCGCCCTACATACAGGCTGCCCGTTCCATGGGCCTGGGCACCGCGCACATCCTGCGCCGGCATGTCATCCCGAACGTCATTGGTCCTATCATCGTATACACCACCCTGGCCGTACCCGGCGTGATTCTGGCGGAGAGCTTCATAAGCTTTTTGGGCCTGGGCATACAGGAACCGGCAACCAGTTGGGGGGTGCTGGTCGCAGATGGTACCCAGGCCATGGAATCGTCTCCATGGCTGCTGATATTCCCAGGCGGCTGCCTGGCGATTACCATCTGGTGTTTCAATACAATCGGTGACAGGCTGCGCGACTATCTGGACATCCAGGTGCAACGCCGGCACTGACCAGACGAACCACACAAAGGACCGCTTATGGGCATCGGAGCAGGTATCGGCATCGCAAATTTCACGTTTGACGATGCGCGGGGCTTCTGGCGCTGGGTAGACATATGCGATGCCGGCGGCGTGGATTCCATTTGGCAGAGTGATCGAATCATCGACAAAGCCCCTAACCTTGAAACCATGAGCGTGATGGCCGCGCTCGCGGGAGGCAGCAAGAAGCTGAAGTTCGGTATGAATGTCGCCAGCCTCGGGTTACGCCATCCGGTACTCACCGCCAAACAGTGTGCGAGCATCGACGTTTTGAGCGAAGGCCGATTGCTGCCGGCATTTGGCATAGGCAGTGCGCTGTCGAGGGACTACACCGCCACAGGCACGCCCACCAAGGGTCGAGGTAAGCGTACCGATGAAGGCCTGCAGATCATGTCGCGACTGTGGGCGGAGGATAACGTCACGTTCGAAGGCGACTATTACAATCTGGTGGAGGCGACAATCGCCCCCAAGCCTATCCAGAATCCGCTACCGCTGTGGGTGGGAGGGTCTGCAAAACAAGCAATCGAGCGGACTGCCCAATGGGGCACGGGCTGGCAGGCTGGCATCGAAACCGCCAGCGAGATCGCGCCGGTGATAGCGGCGATCAAGCAGCGAGCCAGCGAACTCGGTCGTAGCATTGACGACGATCACTTCGGCGCCGGCTTTGGTTTTCGTTTCGGCCACGCCGACGAGCCCATTGTCACACGCTACAACGAATTGCTGAGTAAACGCCTGGGCAAAGACGTTGCAGGCTATTCCGCGGTGGGCGGAACTGCCGAAATGATGCAGCTCGTACAGGAATTTCGCGATGCCGGGGTACACAAGTTCATCCTGCGCCCGATCGCGTCGGGCACCGAGGATATGATCGAGCAGACTCAGCGCATGGTCGAACAACTGCTGCCCGATATCGACGCGCTAAATCACTAGTGCTCCTGGGGCAACTGCGCCCGGGCCGCGGCCACATAGCCACGGTTCCAGGTCGGGCTGATGGTGAGGTCGTTGATACAAACATGCGCAGGTAACTGGGCAAGGAAGCGAATCACCTCGCCACAATCCTCCGCCTGCACCATTTTTTCCCGGTCCTCGTCGCTGACCGGTATCGGCCGGTTGTCCAGGATGGGTGTGGCCACCTCGCCAGGACAAATCGCACACGCGCGCACGCCATAGGTACAGGCTTCCATGTTGATGCTTTCGTTCATGGCGTTCATCGCATGCTTCGCCGCAGTGTAAGCAGGACCCGTGACGACGCTGACGTGCTTTCCAGCCCAGGAGGATATGTTGATAATGAGACCATCTCCCTGGGCCTTCATGGTCGGCAGCACGGCCTTGCAACAGTAAAACGCGCCGTCCAGGTCGATCCGGATGACGTCGTCCCAATCCTCCAGCGTAACGTTGTGCCAATTGCGCTCTTTCACGTTGATGCCAGCACTGGCCACGAGGACGTCTAATCGGCCATAGTCGGCCACTATGCGCCGGGCGACAGCGTTCACCGCATCCTTATCGGCCACGTCCAGCACTTCAATACCCGGCTCGCCCGCGCACCTGTCCGCTACCTGCTCCAGTTTGTCCTGCCTGCGGCCGGACAAGACCACTTGCATGCCTGCTTCAGCCAGGGCGATGGCGCCACCTTCCCCGATTCCGGTCCCAGCCCCGGTAACCCACGCAACCTTACCTGTTAGATCTCTCAACTCCGGCCCCCGCTTTTTTACTTGTGTATTTGACTTCCCTGCATCGCAGGCGTCGAATATGGGTACTTAGCCACAAGCACTTAACATGGGCAACGCCAACATAGCGACCTCAGGCGACCAGGCGCGGCACCTGCAGCGCATTGAGATCGACGGTTTCACGGTCATGGAAAATCTTCTCGACGACACCGGCGTCGATCTCATCAAGCGCGAGTTGCAGCCCTACCTGCAGGGCGAAAAAATGGGGCGCAATAACTTCGAAGGCGAACACAGCGAACGCGTGTACGCATTGCTGGCAAAGGCGCCGTCCATAGCCACGATCATCGAGCATCCCCTCGTGTTGGAGCTGATCGATCAGCTTCTGCCCAAGAACTACCTGCTCTCCGCGGCCCTGGCGATAAACGTACATCCCGGCGAGACACCACAGCCATTTCATGTGGACAGCGGTGGTGGTGGATTGCCCTGGCCCACGCCTTGCCCACGCTTCGGGATAAGCACGCTATGGGCGTTCGATGATTTCACGGCGTCCAATGGCGCGACCGAAGTGGTTCCCGGCAGCCATTTATGGAATGAGCAGCGCGACCCGCGACCCGACGAGCTATTGAAAATAACCATGCCGGCCGGGTCGGCGGTGGTGTTCGATGGGCGTTTGCTGCACCGTGGTGGCGCCAACACATCAAAGCATTCCCGTCTGGGCATTACGCCGCAGTACTGTGCTCCCGGGCTGCGTCAGATTGAGAGCATGTTGTTAGCCGTACCCCCGCAGGTAGCGGCAAATTACTCCGACCGCATCCAGAATCTACTGGGATACAGCATCATGGAACCGGGATTTATGGGCTACGTTGATGGCGTACATCCGAAAAAGCTCATCGACCCCGATTATCTCGGCCGCAAGCACCGCGCAGAATTGCCGCCGTCCTGACTCTCGTGAGCACATTCCACGTGCGTGACATCAATCCGCGCATCCCACATACGTACGCGCCGCAGCTGGCGCCGCTCGGTAAGCGCTATCCATGCTAGAACGGAATGATGCAGGCTCTGGCCCAATGATCTTCGTGTTTCTCTCATGGTTCTGTTCCTCGATGACATGTTGCCATTATAGGTGCCACCTACTGACAACGTCGTGTCAGCAGATATCCACGAACCCATATAAACCCTAATCACTCCTGACACCGTTATGTCAGTAGAACAGTTATGTCCCCGTATTTCTCTGTTAGCATGATGTCATGCGCCCTGCTGACAGATTGTTTCAAATAGTATTGCACCTCGGACGCGGTCGGATCGTTACCGCCGCCGCCCTGGCTGAGAAGCTTGAGGTGAGCGAACGCACCATTTACCGCGACATCCAGGACCTGATGGCTTCTGGAGTGCCCATCGACGGCGAAGCCGGCGTCGGCTATCGATTGCACCGCGGCTACCAGGTGCCACCGATGATGTTCGACCAGGACGAACTTCAGGCGCTCATTTTTGGCGCCCAGGTGGCCAGTCGTTGGGGTGATCACGAACTGGCGGCCGCAGCCGAGCGTATTCTTGACAAAATCGACGCGGTGCTACCGGAAAACATGCGCCCACAGCTCAAGTCACAGGCCGTGGTGGTGCCGGAAATGGCGGGCTATCAATCAGAACAGACCACCCAATGTCTGGGCGCCGTGCGCGAAGCCATCAATGACCGGCGCAGGTTGTATGTCTGCTACAGCGATGCGGACGAAGCTTCCACGGAGCGAATTGTGTGGCCGCTGACGCTACTGTATTGGGGTAAGACCTGGTTGGTAGGCGCATGGTGCGAGCTGCGCCAGGATTTCCGCAATTTTCGCGTCGACCGTATCGACGAGGCCCGTACGCTGACGTCCGCGTACCCTGACGAGCCCGGCAAACGGTTGGACGACTACTTCGTCAAAGCCGGTGGCAAATCCTAGAGGCAAACCGAAACCGGGGCGCTGATGCGCTCAGAGCCGAAGCGGCGCCGGCTCGTCACTCAACCGCGCAGCACCCGCCATCTGCAGTATCTCCGGGCTGACCATGCGGTGCTGGGTGGCCGCGTGTATATCGCGAAAATGCTTTTGTAGCGAGCAGTGGCCCTGCAGAGAAGTTCCCCCCGCGGCGTTGTACAGCTTGTCTACCGCGGCCGTACACATCAACGTCGCTTGGGATGCGGCTAGACGCAATTGCCGTCTGTCATCCAAGCTGGGTTTTTGGCCGTCGCAGACCTTGTCCCACACTTCACCCACGGCAGAGTACAGGTAACGGTGGGCGCCCTGGATCAGCGCTTCTGCCTGGCCGAATTCCATCTGGGTCAGGGTCAATTCATTTATGGTTGAGGTTTTCGCGGCGGGTACTTTGCCCCTGGCGATGTCGTCAAAATCATCCAGCGCGCGGCGCGCAATCCCCAGCGGCACGCAAGCGACAGCGCTGGCGAAATAGCCAAAGAATGGGAATCGATACAGCGGCGCATCAACCTGACGTCGTGACGAACCCAGCTCAGTCCACCGCCCGTCCGGCACAAACTGCTCGGTCACCTGGAAATCTCCGCTACCCGTGCCGCGCAATCCAGACGGATCCCAGTTATCCAGCAAGGCCACGTCGTCCTTTTCAAAAAACATCACATGGACCACGGGGTCGCCATTTGCGTGGCGTCGCAATTCGCCATCTTCTTCTACCAGGGTGCCGCCACATATCCAGTCACAATGATGCGTGCCCGAGCCCCACGCCCAACGTCCAGAGACGACGATGCCGCCGTCTACGACCTTACCTTTACCGGACGGCGCCGCCGCGCCGGCAGTGAGCGGGCAATCGACCAGATTTCCGTCACGGCGCACCGTGTAAACTTCACGCCCCCAGCGTTCTGGAAGAAACGATCCCAATACTGCGGTGGTAGAGTAAATCATCCCGCACCAGCCAACAGCGCTGTCGGCATAAGAGATCTGTTCCAGCACCTCCAAGCTGTCTAAGGCATCTCTCTGCGCACCGCCGTATGTTTCCGGGATGGTCATGGCAAACAGTCCACGTGCTGCCATTTGATGGATGATCTCTCCCGGCACGTGGCGCTGTTGTTCGGCTTGCGCGCTCACGGCCTCAATGTCCTCACGCATGGCCGTGGCAATCTCGAGCTCAGGTGTACTCAATTGTCTGTCCTTTCATTTCCAGCAGGGGCTGGTTGATCGTAGTAATCATGCATCCGCCGCATCATCTGATCCTGCCACTTGATGTTCAAGTAGCGAGGCTCGAATTCCGGCGGAGCTTCTACCACGGTCAATGTCGTGGCAACGCCCACCACGAGGCAAGCTACTGCGATCAGCCAGTATGCCTGTTCATAGGGATCGCGCTCCTTGGCGCGCTTGCGTTTCAATGTCACCGCCCACTTGTGCGCAAACGTCGCTTCGCCAGGCCCAACTTCGCCCCGCTCTCGCGGCGGTGGCACCCATACCTCGCCGGTATTCGCCAAGCGCACCCAGGCACCCGTGCACGGTTCTTCGATGGCCTGCAATGTGGATCCACGCTTAGTCAGGTTGCGCGCATCTCTCGTCCAGCCATCGTGGTCCCGATAAGCCGCGGCCGCCAGCTTGTGCGCAGGAATATCCAGGTGACGCACCAGTTGCCGGACCAGCGAGGCGACCCAAGGCGTAGGCCAGTACAGCGCCTGTATAACGCGGCCATATACCAGCCAGCGCCATCCGCGCTGATTCACCTGCGCCAACTGGACCAGGACCTGGACATCCAGGAGACCGGACGGCCAATTGCGTGAAGCCGCCGGCAACACGATGGATACCGGTCGACCAATAGCGAACGGATGAACGTGCCAACCTTGCTCCGCGCCCCCACAGCACAGCCGAACCTCCGACTTGAGATTGAGGCGCTGCTGCCAATGCGCCACGCGTCCAGCCATCGAAAGTGGTGCGCCCTCCACCGCCGCTGCAGCACGCCTCGTAGCGCCAAGATCGCGCCACAATTTCACCAGGTGGAAACAGGCTCCCAACGCCCAGACTATGCCCAGCACATACACAAAGTAGGATGGCGCCTGGGTATCCAGGCGCACCATCTGATCTACCCTAACCGGTACCTGCACGCCGAACAGATAGACCCCCAGCGGGACGAACAACAACGCACCCAGCGCACCCTTGCGGTACAGCACATTCAACCCCGAACCCGCCTCGTCGGGTAATACCCTGACGAAGCCGTACAGAGCGCCGCTCAGCAACGCCGCCAGAAGCATCAACCTGCCGGCTACCGGAAGCGTGTCCAGAGCCATGGCGAGATAGGTCAGGGGCACAAATCCCATCAGCCGGCGGCCATGATCTGATAAAGGTGACGAAATGCGAGATCCAGCCCTACCGCGGCCGCTACGTACAAACCGATCACACCAGCACCATGCGATAAAGGCCTATTGAGCCCCCATGCAACCACGCTGGCGCACCCGTAGATCGCCGCAGCCCCTACCATGTAGCCGATGCCAGCTTGAACGGCGGGATCAGCGAACCAAGTCAGGGGACTGATCAAAAGCAACAGGGCATCGGCCAAGGCACTGATAAGGACCAGCACCAGCATCATGCGCGCCAGGCGAAACCGGGCGATTTTTGCGGTGAGCAGCACCATCATCAGCATGAAGGGCATGATTTCGGCAAACACGCGCAAAATGACAAACACTACGTGATCGCCAAAATACAACCATTGCGCGCTCGCGCTGAGGGTGACGGCACACAGAAGCGCGCCAATGAACAGCCTGCGGGTGTAGTAGATACGCTCCGGGGAACCGCGCAGAAACACGACCCGCAGCACGCTCGCCACCAGTTCCCACAAGAAAGTCATGCGGGCACTAGACGATGAGCGCCATTACCTGCTGCATGATGTCGCGATTCCGCTGCAGGTCACGGGTTCCAGCATCTATGACGAGCTCGTCTACGCCCGCATCTGCAAACGCGTTCATCACTGCGCGAACTTCATCCGGCGTGCCCTTCAATGTGCGACGTTCCTCCGCGGGTTTGTCCCACGGTTCATCAACAAACGACACCACACAGCGAATGCTGATGTGTAAAGACTGTGGGTCTCGTCCGGCTGCCTGCATCAGCTCACGCAACGTCGCAAGATCGGCGGCAAGCTCCTGGGGACTTTTGCCAAGAGCGTGCCAGCCTTGCCCATACGCCACCACCCGTCGTAGCGCCGCCGGCGCCCCGCCGCCCACGTGTATGGGAAGTGTGCTCTGCAATGGCTTAGGCTCGAATCTCTGCCCGGAAAAATTGAAGAACTCACCTTCGTGTTGCGGCACATCCTGGTACCACAGCGCGTTGAGCGCAGCGAGAACGTCATCGGCCCGGCGCCCGCGGGACGCAAAATCTACGCCGAGGTTGGCGAACTCGTCCTCGGTGATGGCAACCCCTATGCCCAGATCGAGCCTGCCCCCTGACAAGTGATCCAGGGTGGCGACGGCTTTGCCAAGCCGTGCCGGATGATGCCAGGGCAACACCAGCACCGACGTACCCAGGCGTACCCGGGACGTGGCGCACGCCGCCGCGGTGAGCACCGTCAGTGGATCGTGATAGGGTTTATCTCCCAATCGGCTGGCCACATAGGTGGAGTGGAATAGATGCTCACTCACCCACACACTGTTGTAGCCGGCGTCTTCGGCGTTTTTCGCCAGCTCAACCAGATCGGTGACCTGCTCGACACCTTGATTGTTGGGAATGCTGAAACCGAGTTTCATTTTTGCCTCCCCGCTCACCCTTGCATGCTTGTCAGGAACTCCAGCGTGCGCTCATACGCGCCTTCCTCGGTATTCTGTATCGCCGCGTTGAAGTCCGTCACGCCCATGTCTTCGAAGCGCTTGATCTGACTGCGCAGCTGATTCTCATCGCCCACGATAGCAATGTCTGCGGGTCCGGCCGCGCCTTCGCGATCCAACATCGCTCGGTAGCTCGGCAGTTGCCCATAAATGGTCAGGCTCTCGGCAATCTTTTCTCTGGCAGCGTCGACGTTGGTGGTCAGCACGATCGGCATCCCCGCCACAACCGTCGGATCGGCCTTACCCGCACCACGCAGCGACGCCAGAATGTGATTCTCCATCGTCTGCGGACCCACCATCCAGGTATTGGTCCCGTCCGCCATCTCCGCGGCGATTTTCAGCATGACCGGGCCCAATGCGGCAATCACCACAGGCATGGCCTGCGCGCCCGGGACATCCAACGCCACCCCGCGCACACGATACTGTTCGCCTTCGTAGTTGACTTGTTCGCGCCGCGCCAGGGGCATCAGCACCGACAGATATTCACGCATGTGCTTGGCCGGTTTGTCGTAGGACATGCCGAGCATGTCTTCGATCACCAATTGGTGCGACAGCCCGATGCCCAGGGTAAAGCGATTGTCGCTGGCTGCCGCCGTGGTCAACGCCTGCTGCGCAAGCGCCGTCGGATGCCGCGGATAGGTGGGCGTGACCGCGGTACCCAGACCTATAGTCTTAGTTTCCCGACCCACCAGAGCCAGCGTCGATATGGCGTCCAGGCTGAATATGTTGGCCATCCAGACGTTGTCCAGCCCGGCCTGCTCCGCGCGCTGCGCAACTCCGATGACATCATCCAGCGTGCTGCTAGCGCCATCGGCGCCGATCATCATGCCTATTCTCATGCCGTCTCTCCCTGTGCTTGTGCTGTTGAACACGCAAGGCTCACTCAGTACAGCTTTTAATTCAAGGCGCAAAAACGGCATAATCCCGCGCCTTCATATATTGATAGGGCAGGCACACAGATGTCGGACAAAGAAAGCATCGCCATTCTAGGCGGCACCGGAGACCTGGGCACGGGCCTGGCCATACGCTGGTCCAAGGCCGGCCACAAAATCGTCATTGGATCGCGCACGTTGGAAAAAGCACAAGCCGCGGTAGCGGCTCTACAGGAAATCAGTCCGGACACGCCCGCGGATGCTATGGAAAATCTCGACGCCGCTGCAGCCGGCGACATTGTGGTGTTGACGGTACCCGCCGAACATCAGATTTCTACGTTGGACTACGTGAAGGCCAATCTGGCCGGCAAGATTCTCATCGACGTAACCGTGCCGTTGGTGCCACCCAAAGTCGGTACCGTGCAGCTTCCGCCGGAAGGCAGCGCCGGTAAGCGCGCGCAGGAATTTCTCGGCGAAGAGGTCATGGTGGTAACCGCATACCAGAATATCGCCGCCCATCTGCTGCAACAGGACGTGACCATCGAGTGTGACGTATTGGTGTGCGGCAATAAGAAGGCCGCTCGGGAAAAGGTCATAGAACTGTCCGCGCAAGCCGGTATGACCGCCTGGCACGCCGGCCCGGTGGCAAATTCCGCCGCCGCCGAGGCGCTCACCTCTATTCTCATTCAGATCAATCGTAGCGGCAATATCTCCCATTCCGGCATCAAAATCATCGGCCAGGAACACTAGGGCGGCTCGAGATGAGCACAGGATTCTCAGTCATCCCCGTCGCCGGGATGCCAATGGTCGAACCTGGCGACGACCTGGCAAGTCTTATTCTTGCATCCCTTGCACAAAGCGAACTGCATCTGGTGGATGGGGACATTGTCTGTTTAGCGCAGAAGATAGTCTCCAAAGCCGAAGGTCGGCTGGTGGCCCTCACCGACGTGACGCCTTCACAGCGCGCCATCGATCTTGGCGCGGAGACTGACAAGGACCCGCGCCTGGTGGAACTGATTCTGCAGGAGTCCACCGAAGTGTTGCGCAAGAAGATGGGTGTACTCATTATGCGCCATAAACTTGGCATCGTGGGTGCGCACGCCGGCATCGATCAGTCCAACGTTGACCACAGCGGCGGCGAACAGGCCCTGTTATTGCCCGTCGACCCGGATGCGAGCGCCGCGCGTCTATGCGACGAAATCGCGCAACGCACTGGCAAAGCAGTGGGCGTAGTCATAACCGACAGTCAGAACCGGCCATGGCGAATGGGCACCACGGGCTGCGCCATCGGCTGCGCCGGATTTACCGTGTTGGACGACTACCGCGGCGGTACTGATGTCTACGGTCGTGAACTCAAGGTCACATTGATCAATCGTGCCGATGCCATCGCCAGCGCGGCCACCCTGGTCATGGGCGAAACCACTGAAAAGATTCCATTGGCGCTGGTGCGCGGCATGCCCACCGAGCGCCCTGAAGATACAGCTGGCCACAATGCAGACATGATCAACCGGCCGTTGGAAGAGGACCTGTTTCGCTGATGCCGCGCATATTGGCAATCACCGGTGGGGTGGGTGGCGCCAAACTGGCGCTGGGCCTGAGCAAGGTACTGCCAAGCGACGAAGTGATGTTCGCGGTCAACACTGGCGATGATTTCACTCATTTCGACCTGCACATTTCGCCTGACATCGACAGCCTGACTTATGCGTTAGCCCAGGAGAACAATCTGGAACTGGGCTGGGGGCGCCAGGGAGAAACCTGGCAATTCATCGAAACGATGGAGCAACTGGGCGGTGAATCGTGGTTTCGTCTGGGCGACAAAGACATGGCGTTGCATACCCGTCGTACGCAGCTGATGCAAGCAGGGGCATCCCTCACCGAAGCAACCGCGCGCATCACTGCCGCGCTGGGCATATCACATCGTATCGCCCCCATGAGCGACGACCCGGTGCGCACCATCGTCCACACCGACCAGGGTGCGTTGGCGTTCCAGCACTATTTCGTGCGGGATCGTTGCGAGCCCAAGGTTACGGGCTTCGAGTTTGCCGGCCTGGAGGACGCAAGCCTGAATCCATTGATTGGTGATTTCCTGGCGGACTGCGGCGGCGTGATCATCTGTCCCAGCAACCCCTTCGTATCAGTGGATCCCTTGCTGGCTCTACCTGGTATGCGCGCCGCTTTAGAGCGCCTCCCGGTGATTGCGGTGTCGCCCATCGTCGGCGGTCTGGCGATAAAAGGGCCCGCGGCGAAAATGATGGCGGAGCTCGACATGCCGGCCAGCGCAACCGCAGTGGCGCGCCACTACCAGGGGCTGATCAGCGGCTTTGTGCTCGACAGCACCGACGCCGCACAGGCATCCGAGATCCCTACCACCACAAGGGTGACCAACACCATCATGGACACGCTGGAGGATCGCGTGACCTTGGCGCAGGAATGCGTGTCTTTTCTGGGAGCCTGCGAGCGCAGCAATTAGCGCTGATGTGCCCGCGCGCACGCAAAATTCGAGCTGCATGGCAACCTACCCCTGCACAATCGATCGTGTTACCTTTCGTTACTTACTGGTAGAGGCGTTTACGACCACTCAGTCGCGCGGAATGCAAAAGGAGCGCGAATAGGGGCCGCAGGCGGATCATTAACTTAGTTTGGGAGAGGCCGATGTGGGCAATCGTTCCCATAAAGACGTTTGACAGAGCGAAACAACGTCTAGCGAACGTCTTGAGCGAAGAAGAACGACGCTCACTTATGCTGGCCATGGCACGCGACGTGCTGACCTGCCTTACCAGAAGCACCAGACTTTCCGGGATTCTCATTGTATCCCGTGCCCCCGAAGCAGACGCCCTGGCCCAAACCTTCGCTACCGAACGATACGCGGAGAGTCCCGACGCCAACCTGGCAGAAGCCCTGCAGCAAGCTGCACAGCATCTCATCGATCATTTCAGCGCGACCGGCGTAATCATCGTGCCAGCAGATGTGCCCGGTATCGAAGCCGAGGAACTCGACCGATTGATTGCTGATCATGAGCAGGTCACGATCCTGCCGGACGACGAAAACATCGGCACCAACGGGCTGATGTGTTCTCCGCCATTGTGCATGCCCTACATTTTCGACGGCAAAAGCTTCAAACCCCACGTCAGTGCAGCATTCGATTGCGGCATTACGCCGCGCATCGTGCCGGCTACAAACTTCTCGTTAGACGTGGACACTCCGGACGATCTGGTAGCGGTGTACGACTCGCAGCCGGACAGTCAGACCGCAATCTACCTGCAGAGGTCCGGCATCATGGTGCGCCTTCAGGCCCGTTCCAACTCCCAATCAGGATAACCCATGGATAAAGCCCTATCGCGCCCCACTGCGGCGCACGACATTCTTAATGCTGCTCTGGGCGGGACGTTGCCAACGGACGCACAGGCATTGGAGCTGGCCTGGTTTGACGACACGCGCGCATTGGCCGACGTGGCCCAGGTGTTGCGCGATCAGGGGTTCCACAATGTGGTTACCTATTCGAAGAAAGTATTCATACCGCTCACACACCTGTGTCGCGACGTCTGTCACTACTGCACATTTGCGCAGGTACCACGCAAGCTCAAAGCACCTTACATGAGCATCGATGAAGTGCTGGAGATCGCCCGGCACGGGCGTGATATGGGCTGCAAGGAAGCCCTGTTTACACTGGGCGAGAAGCCCGAACTGCGCTACAAGGCTGCCCGCGAAGCGCTGGCCGAGATGGGCTATGACAGTACCACTGCCTACCTCGAAGCCGTGGCAAAAGCCGTTTTCACGGAAACCGGCCTGTTGCCGCATTTGAATCCCGGCAACTTGAGCCCTGCTGAGCTGAGCGACCTGCGCGCAATCTCGCCGTCCATGGGTATCATGCTTGAGTCGGCGTCAGAGCGGCTTTGCGAGAAGGGCATGCCGCATTATGGTTCGCCGGATAAACTACCCGCAGTGCGCTTGCAGACATTGCGCAATGCCGGCATCGCCAAAGTGCCTTTCACCACTGGCATCCTCATCGGCATTGGCGAAACCCGCCGGGAACGCATCGAGAGCCTGCTGGCAATACGCGAAATTCATGCGGAATTTGGCCACATCCAAGAAATCATCGTGCAGAATTTTCGCGCCAAGCCTGAGACCAAAATGGTCAACGCACCGGAGCCCGATCTGAACGAATTGCTGTGGACCATCGCCATGGCGCGCATTCTGTTCGGCCCGGACATGAGCATTCAGGCGCCACCCAATCTCAGCCCCGGGGTACTGCCGCAGATCGTGCATGCGGGCATCAATGATTGGGGAGGCGTATCGCCGTTAACGCCGGATTTCGTCAACCCGGAAGCACCCTGGCCGCATCTCGATGACCTGACCCGGGAAACCGCGTCGGCCGGCAAACTGTTGGCCGAACGCCTGACCATTTATCCCGCCTACGCCCAGGACCTGGAGCAATGGGTGCACGCCGATCTGCGCGAGCGTGTGCTTGAACTCGTAGATGCCGAAGGCTTTCCGCGCACCGACGAATGGTGCCCGGGGGATCCGGACGTACCGCCCCCGGCAGAAGTGCTGACCGCCATCATGGATGCTCCGACCCACATATCTGCAGACATCAGCGCGATTATCGACAAAACCCTGGCCCAGGAGGAACTCACGGAGCAGGAAATCGTGCGTCTGTTCCAGGCCAGGGGAGACGACTTTACTGCCGTTACCCAGGCCGCTGATCGCATGCGCCGTGAGGTATGTGGCGACACGGTAAGTTTCGTGGTTAATCGGAACATCAATTACACCAACATCTGCTATTTCAAATGCCAGTTCTGTGCGTTCTCCAAAGGTAAGCTCGCGGAAAACCTGCGTGGCCGGCCTTACGATCTGTCTGACGAAGAGATCGCCCGACGCACCCAAGAAGCGTGGCAGCGAGGCGCGACAGAAGTGTGCATGCAGGGCGGCATCCACCCGGAATATACCGGCGAGACGTACGTTAACGTTCTGCGCACCGTTAAAGAAGCGGTGCCAGATATGCATATACATGCATTTTCACCGCTGGAAGTCTGGCAGGGCGCAGCGACTCTGGAGATGGGGCTGAAACCCTATCTGCAAATGCTCAAGGACGCAGGCTTGGGCACGCTTCCCGGTACCGCCGCGGAAATTCTCGACGACGAAGTGCGCGCGGTTATATGCGCCGACAAGATTAATACGGAGCAGTGGCTGCAGGTGATGCGAGCCGCCCACGAAGTGGGCTTCAAGACCACCGCGACCATCATGTATGGCCACGTCGAGAAGCCTGTGAACTGGGCACGGCACTTGCTGCGCGTGCGACGTTTACAAGTCGAAACCGGCGGGTTTACGGAATTCGTACCGCTACCGTTCGTGCACATGGAAGCGCCCATGTACCTGAAGGGCAAGGCGCGCAAGGGGCCAACATTCCGCGAATCGATTCTCATGCATTCCGTGGCCCGCCTTGTTTTCCACGGCCAGATAGACAACATTCAGACCAGCTGGGTCAAGATGGGCCACGAAGGCGTGAAAGGATGCCTCAATGCAGGTTGCAACGATCTCGGTGGCACGCTGATGAACGAATCCATCAGCCGCGCGGCGGGAACCTTGCACGGCCAGGAAACATCATCCGCGGAAATGCGGCGCATCGTACGCACATTGAACCGCAACCCGCGGCAACGCTCGACCGCTTACGGAAAGGTCAGCCGCGAGCGGGAACAGGCAGGGATCGAAGCCGGTGCGCTCACGGATATCGTGAACACACCGGCTAAGAAGTACGAGCGCAAACGCCCGTCCGCGACCCTGGTACGCAACGATTTGATCGAAGCCGTAGAGGTGTCGAACTAGAGGGTCCAGCCGCTGTGCTGCATAGCGCGTGCCCATTCCATGAACCAATGGCGGCCAGGTGATTCCTGCTCAACCAGTTCCAACAATCCGCCGGAACCCTCGATAACGCGCAACTTGTATTGCACACCAGGTTGCCGGCAGCGTTGCGCACGGTCATCAAGCTGCGCGCTTGTTTCATGCTGAGGGTCCATATCATTGCCTCCTCTTTGCAACTCATCCATTGCTCACCTCCACGCAAGCGGCCGGTTCGCCCGGTAGCGCTCGAACCGCAGCGATGAGCGGTACGATCAGGGTGACGAATATCACCAGGGTGGCCGCCACCAGCATGCTCAAGGTCACGCCCATACCCCACAGGTCGTACAGATAACCCACGATGGGACCGGTGATCACGAACGCCCCGCGAAATCCGAAACTGGCGATGGAGTTCGCGGTCGCTCGAAACTCGCTGGGCACGCGTTTGTTTAACGCATCTCTTAAGATGACCAACCCGAAGCCCCTGGCCAAGAAGAAGGTTGTCCCGGCCAGGATGCCCCCAACCAGGCCGAACAATTGCAATCCTGCGTAGCCGGCCGCCGGAGCCAAGCCAATGAACAGCAGTACGCCATGCGGACCTATCGCGCGTTCGAGTCGATGCGCCCACCTTCCTGCAACCGCGGCTAACAGCGTCAAGCCACCCCACAACCAACCGAAGTGGGCGAGATCTATCCCCTGCAGCGTCCACAGCTTCTGCAACAGCCATACCGCATAGAACGTCGTCAGGCTCCACACCGACAGGGCCGCAATCACTAGGCGCAGCACGCTCGAATGGTTCAGCAGATAACCCATGATCTTCTTCATGTTATTGAAGTGACCATCATCGGCGAGGCGCTCACCCGGCGGCTCAATTAGCCGTAGCACCAGCAATACCGGTACCCAGCCAACTACAACCTGAAGATAGACCAACTCCTCGAATCCCGCGTAAAGCATGACTACCGTACACGCGACACCAGCGGCCGCCTCGGAAAACGTTCGAGCGCTGTACAACTTGCCCACGACCTGGCGCTGCTCATCTTCACCGCGGCCCAATGCCAATTCGGTGTCGTACAACAACGCGAGATCGGCGCCGGATATCAGCGACATCGACAGGCCGAGGAACAGCTCGAACAGCGCCAGCGTCCAGAAGCCTTCCGCGAATAACAGACAGGACTGACCAATCGCCGCCAACAAGGCGCCGACCACAAGCGTATTCTTGCGCCCCAGCAGGTCTGCCACGTAGCCTGAAGGAACTTCGGTGATCAACACTACGAAACCGAATATGGCCTGGAGGCTGAACACGTCGCGCATAGACAAACCGAAGCTGCTGAAGAACGGCACAGCCACAGGCATGATCACAAGGAACACCTGGAAAAAGCCGACGAGCAGCGTGCGGTACACGTTGCGACTCAGTCTTTCTTGATATGTCATCTTCCTTCCCTACCCACCATGTTCAGTTACAACACCCCTAAAACGAAAAAACCCCGAAGGCTTGGGGCTCTTCGGGGTTATCAGTTCGTGGTTTAACAAACTTATCCGTCAGAGCCTCCGGGATCGTGGGCGATGAAATCCTTGTTCAGTTGAACGACGAATATCGACGCCACGCCTGGAACGACCGGCACACACGCACCGCCGCGCATGCAATCTGCTTGCGCGCTAGTGGTATGAGTTTTTGTCCAGTTCAGATTCATGAAATGTCTTCGTTATCTCTAACTTGTTACTAAATCGAGGGCGCGGATCTTGCGCCTAAGGGATAGTGTTGTCAATTGCTTTCGCCGTTATCATGGGCAACCGTGCTCATTTTTGTGAGCCGTGTACTCGTATCCGGCTACGCGTTTCGGGATGCCCGCTGGATTGCTTCGCTGATCATCCGCTTCGCCTCTTCGGCATTCCCCCAACGGTCGACCTCCACCCATTTGCCGCCTTCGAGGTCTTTGTAGTGTGCGAAGAAGTGAGAGATCTGCTCCAGCGTGATCTTTGGCAGGTCTGAGACGTCATATACATTTTCATAGCGGCGCGTGAGCCTGGTGGAAGGCACCGCCACAATCTTCTCGTCACCGCCCGCCTCGTCTTTCATGAGCAGAACGCCGATGGGCCTGCAATTCACAACGGCGCCGGGTGTGATTACGCGCGTGTTGGCGACCAACACGTCAATGGGGTCACCGTCATCCGACAGGGTGTGAGGAATGAAGCCGTAGTTTCCGGGATACCGCATAGACGTATACAGGAAGCGGTCGACGAAAAGCGTGCCCGAGGCTTTGTCCAGTTCGTATTTCACGGGCTCACCCCCGACCGGCACCTCGATAATCACGTTGATGTCGTTAGGTGCGTCGTCGCCCACCGCTATAGCTTCAAGCTGCATAAGCTCCCTATCTCGTGCCCGTCTTCAGCACGTCGTGGATGCTCATGGCAGAATTCCTCCGTTAGCGGCCAGCGGCCTGGGCCTGCTGATGGGCAAATATTGATTTATAGCCCGATTTCGACCAATCCGGTGGCATCAATACCGGCCGCGGATCAAATCGCGCCCAGCGCGCCGCTTGCCCCCGCACCATGGCCTCGGCGTATTTACCACCGGCTGTCAGATTGGTTATTGGAAACGCATCGGCAGCGCTATACGCACACAGTAACAACGGCCTGGGGCTTGCGCTCAAGTTGGGCGCCGAGCCGTGCACGCTGCGGCAATTGTGCACCGTCACGGACCCCTCGGGGCCACCAAGATACTGTGCGCGCTCCACTCCGATGCGTGGTATGTCCGCATCGCGAATGTTACCGCTCCAGCGTTGGTTTTCGTCATACAGATCGTATAGCGGACCGTCATGGCTACCGGGAACGACTCCCATGGGCGCCATGTCGTCGCTCACATCCTGCAGATAGACGCCTATCGTCAGCACGTCATAGTTCGTGTGCGGCCAGAACTGGATATCCTGATGCCACTTCACTTCCTCACCACCACCACCCCATTTGAAATTCAACTTGGCATGATGAAACTTTACGTCCGCCCCCAGTAAGTCCTCGGCAATGTCCACAAACGGCCCCTGGCTTGCGAACGCCCAGTACTCCTCGTGATAGTCGACGGGTGAATTCAGCCGCCGTATGCGCGGCGCTTCAGCGCTATGATCTGGTTCCAGGTCGAAACGTTTATCGCTGGCCTCAGCCTCCCGGCTGAGCTCAACGAACTCCGCCGTCACCTTGTTGAGACGGTCCAGCCAGTCTGGCTGAACTAATCCGGCGACGCCGAGATAGCCCGCGGAGAAGTAATCTTCGCGCTGCTGCTGGGTGAGGATCCTGGCAGGTCGATCAAGTATCTGCTGGCGCATGGCGGCTCCTTTACAATCGCGGCAACGGGTTGGTATCAAGTCACCACAAAACAACGTTACGATAGCGCAACTGGGGGGCTTTCATCACTATGTCTGACATTCTTTACGACTTCGGCACCGGTCGGTCTGATCCGAGCACATTTCCTACCGAGGCGATCCAGGCCGCGGCGGTCAAAGTTATCGGCGAACAGGCAGAGGAACTGACGCGATATCCAGGGGGCCTGGGCCACGCTGGCCTGCGCACCGCCATGGCTCGACGCGAAGGCGAGCGCGAAGGGGTCGAACTAGATCCGGACCACCTGATCATTACCAACGGCTCCATGCAGGCGGTGACGCTCTCCGCCGAAGCGCTACAGGAAAACAAAGGCGACACGGTACTGGTGGAGGAATACAGCTATCCCGGCACCCTCGGCGCTTATCGCAGCCTGGGCCTGGACATGGTGGGGATCCAACTGGACGAAGGCGGCATGCGCATCGACCACATGCAACAGGAGCTTGAGCGTCTTGAAGGCGAAGGGCGCCGGCCGAAGTTTATCTACGCCATCAGCACCTATCAGAATCCCACCGGCTTCATAATGCCCCAGGCACGCCGGCAACAAATGATCGAGCTCGCGGCGCGCTACGAGATTCCAATCGTAGAGGACAACTGCTATGCAGACGTGCACTACGAAGGCCCCATCGAGCCCGCGCTATTCACCCTGGACCCCAACCCCGACCATATCTATCTGGGGTCGCTGTCCAAGATTCTTGCACCGGGATTTCGTCTGGGTTACATCTATGCGCGTCCCCCGATGCTGCAACGGATCCTCGCGCGTCGCCACGATGCCGGCAGCAACTACCTCGCGTCCGCCATCGCGGCGGAATTCTACAAAGACGGCATCGCCGAACACGCGGCTGTAACCAACCCGGTGCTGCGCATCAAGCGGGATCTCACTACCGCCGGGCTGGCCGCCGAGCTGGAGGATATCTGCGCGTGGTCCAATCCCCAGGGCGGATTGTTCGTCTGGGTTCGCATGCCAGACGACGTTGACCGGCCGAAGCTGTCGCAGCTCGCCGCGGAGCACGGGGTCGCCTTCCTCCCCGGCGTCGCGTTTCACTACCAGAATCGCAATAAGCCCTTCCTGCGCCTGGCCTTCGGCCACCTGCGTGAAGAGCAGATTGTCGAAGGCATCCCGGTATTGGCGCGCTGCATACGCGAGGCTCGCACCAGTAACGAACCCCGCAGCTTCCAGACTCTGTTCGACTAGCGGCGCCCGGCACGCCATGATCAACGGCTGGCAAACGCGCTACACCATGGTGGGCATGTGCGCGTTGGCGACGTTCATCTGCTACATCGACCGCGTCAATATTTCCGTCGCCATTATCCCCATGGCCGAGGAGTTTGGCTGGGACCAGGGCACCCGGGGCCTGATCCTCGCCTCGTTTTTTCTCGGTTACCTGCTGACGCAGATCGCTGGTGGATGGCTGGCAGACCGATACGGGGGCAAACTGGTGCTGGGCGTGGGCGTTCTGTTCTGGTCCGCGTTTACCATCATCACCCCACCCGCGGCATTTGCGGGCCTCGCGCTGTTGTTGATCTCCCGGGTCGGCATGGGGCTGGGCGAAGCGGTTACCTTCCCCTCTATCTACAGCCTGTTCGCACGCTGGCTTCCCATCACGGAGCGCACCCGGGCCATCGGCTTGAACGCCAGCGCCATCCCCCTGGGGACCGTGTTTGCCCTGGTATTGACGCCGATAATCGTGCTCGCCCTGGGCTGGGAGTGGGTGTTCTATCTGTTCGGCGCCATCGGCATTGTCTGGTATTTTTTCTGGCGGGCTCTGGCCAGCACGGAACCGAAAGACCATCCGCGAGTCACCGCGCAGGAACTGCAATTGATCGAAGCCGGTCAATCTAACGCCGACGAATCTCGACCGCCGCGTATTCGAGCGATGCTGGGCTCCACCGCCGTGTGGGCAATCATTGTCAGCCACTTCTGTTCAAATTGGGGCGGCTATGTATTGCTGTCGTGGCTGCCCACGTACTTCACGGAAGGCCTCGGCGTTGACTTCGCCGCCGTCGGGATCGCTACGATGATACCGGCGATGATGGCGTTTCTGTTTCTCAACGTGGCGGGCTGGACCACGGACAAGCTCATCAGCGCACATCCCGGGCGCGTTACGTTGATACGCAAATTGATGCAGACCATCGGATTTGGCGGTGGCGCCATCGTGCTGGCAGTGGTGGGTTATGTCGAATCGATACCACTGGCGATAGCGCTCATGTCGGTTGGCAACATCGCCGGCGCTTTCGCGCTGGGCGGATGGGGCAGCAACCACATGGACATCGCGCCGAAACACGCCGGCACGCTCATGGGTCTCACCAATACCGCGGGCACGATTCCCGGCATTATCGGCGTATACGTCAGCGGCCTGATTTTACAGTGGACTGATTCCTGGACCCTGGTGTTTCAGGTGGCGGCAGGTATCAATCTGTTTGGTCTGCTTTTCTACCTGGTGTTTGCGCGCACTGAGGTCGAGTTCGAATGAGCTGCCTGCATGGCCGATCAGTACACCTGCCAGCTATGCCGCCACACCGACCACTTGCCATCCTGCTTGCGCAGCACGTCAAAATAGCGCGATGTTGTTTGCGCTTCGGTCAACGCGCCGGGTTCGCTGACCCCAACGTCGGGATCTTTCTGATGTAGATGTATCGTGTAGTCGTACTCCGCCACAGCGACATCGCCCAACACCTGGATCTCCGGGGCACGGAGCACTTCGATCTGATACGTTGCGGCCGCGAACACGGATCCGAGAAACTGGCCATAATTGGCAGCGCCATTGATGGCTTCAGCGCCAGGCGGCAGCAGCCGAACCTGGGGATGTAGAACTGAGACATAACCAGCGACGTCGGCGCCTTCGACAGCACTTCGCCAACTGGCGTACAGCCCCTCGATCGCCCGGACATCCGGACCGTCCGGCGCGCTTTCCGCGTTGGCCCAAACGGCAACGCAGAGCAACCCCAGTATTCCCAGCCGCCCAATCACCTCACCCATGACTTCCTCTTGTTATCTGTCGTGTACGCCATTCATCGTGGTTAAATACGCCGCGAATTGCAATCAGAGCGCTACGAAGGAGCGAGGGTGAAAACAAGGCAGCGCAGGGCTCAACGAACGATCCGGCGAGCGCGGATCGGCGCCGGCATGGCTTTAGTGGCATCCTTGATTGCCTGCGACGGTCGAGTCGAGCCTATGCCGGAAGTCGCGGATACGCCCGCCACCGGATTGCACGACCAGCCTTTCGATGCCCAGGCAGAATTCGATTCGCGTTGCGCGCATTGTCACGACGGCAGCGTGGCCAAAGCGCCCCACCTCATCGAATTCCAGATCATGGGCGCATCCAGCATACAAGCGTCAATGACCGATGGCTTAATGACACCCCACGCTCAAGGTCTCACAGTGTCGCAGATCGCGGCGGTGGCAAGCCACCTTGGCGGCGAAACGCCAGCCACGGTACCCGCGCGCATGTGCGACACCCGCATACTTGAAGCGGCCGCGCCGGCCACCTCAGGTTGGACCCTTACCGAACAAGGCACGCGTTTCATTCCCGAATCCGTCGCCCAACTTGACACAGCCGACATTGGACAATTGACCCTCAAATGGGTCTTCGCCTACCCCGGAGCCACCCGCGCTCGCAGTCAACCAGTGCCCTACGGAAACGCGATCCTGGTCGGCAGTCAGAGCGGCATCATCTACGCCCTTGACCTTGAGAGCGGCTGCGCGCACTGGACATTCGAAGCCGATGTAGAAGTACGCAGCGCCCTGGCCATCGACGAGCACGGCGTGCGTGCCTATTTTGGTGACATCAAGGGCACCGTGTACGCCATCGATCCGCGCGACGGCACCGAAATCTGGCGGGCCAAAGCAGATGCCCACCCCAACATCACCATAACCGGGTCTCCGCGGCTGTATCGCGACCGCCTGTATGTGCCGCTGTCGTCTACAGAGTGGGGCCGCGCGGCAGATCCGGGATACAGTTGCTGCACATTTCGCGGTGGTGTCGCTGCGTTTGCAGCCAGCGACGGTACGAAGCTCTGGAGCGCCTACGCCATCCCCGCCGAACCCCAGCCTACCGGCAAGGTGAATGAATCCGGCGCACCGCTGTACCACGCCGCGGGAGCCCCGGTATGGAATTCGCCCACGATCGACGCCAAACGCAACCTTCTCTATGTGGGCACCGGGGAGGCCTATACGTCGCCCGCTGCGGACACCAGCGACTCAGTGCTGGCCATTGATCTGCAGTCCGGCGATATTGTCTGGCACTATCAATCCATCAGCGGCGACGCGTGGAACATGGCGTGCTTCATCGGCGGTGGCGCCAATTGTCCCGAGCAGAACGGTCCGGACCTGGATATAGGCGCCGCGCCAATGCTGATGACCGTCGACGGCCGAGATCTGGTAGTTGCGGGGCAGAAATCCGGCCATGTATTCGCCCTGCGGCCCGACGACGGTAGCGAAGTGTGGCGCAAGAAAATCGGCCGCGGCGGCTTTGCTGGCGGTATCCACTGGGGTATGGCGGCAAATGCAGACACTGTTTTCGCGCCAAACGCAGACACGGTTTTTACCGGGCGTTTCAAAGGCCCGAGAAAGCCCGGATTGTTTGCATTGAACGCCGCGGACGGCGAGATCATGTGGCATACGCCAGCACCCAACGTGTGCGATCCAGCCGACCAACCTGCGTGCGACCCGGGCCTGTCCGCTGCGGTCACTGCAATTCCCGGGGCGGTGTTTGCCGGCGCGTTTGACGGGCACCTGCGCGCCTACAACGCCGATACAGGCGCAATCTTGTGGGATTTCAACACCCACCAGGAATTCACGTCGGTATCCGGCGAGATTGCGCGCGGGGGCAGTATCGAAGCAGACGGACCGGTGGTCTATCGCAGCCGCGTGCTGATCAATTCCGGCTACCTGTTCGGGGATCGCATGGCGGGCAACGCTCTGCTGGTATTTGGCCTGCCGTGATCAGACTGCGGCTCAATCACGCACCCCGCCACCAGCGATAAATCGCTGCAGACGCTGCAGCTGGCCTAGTTGAACCTGGTCTACCGGCTGCGCCAATCCGTTCAACCCACCCGGGTAGTAGCCGCCAACACTATAACGATAGGTGAGCAGACTTCCTTCTGCGTGCGGCTCAAACACAAACTGCATGCTGCCAGCGACCCCCATTTCCTGTAGCGGCCCCAAAGCCCCGCGCAGGGTGAGGGACGCGCCGGGTTGCACGTTGACAACCCGCATGTGCTCAACGGATCCTCCGCCAGGAAGCGTTTCGCAAAAACATCCTCCGGCACGAGCATCCATGCTGAAGGCTTGCGCATTCGCGCCATAGGAATGACTTGCGTCCCACCACAGGTGAATCTGTTGGGTCAGCACCTCGTAGGCGCGCTGTGGCGGGGCAGCCAGCACCAGCGTGTGCCGCGAAATAAAACCGTTAGTATCCGCATCCACCACTTCAGCGTAGGTTGGCGCGGCCAGCAACAACACGCATAGATGTCCCCAGCATTTCCATCTGGACTGTGATTTCGGCATGCCCGCCTCCCTTTCCCCGTGTATTGGACCTGATACCATTGCTCGCCTCTTCGGGTCAAGGCAGCCCCATGCACTCCACGTTCGGTCAACGCATTCTAATCTGGGGCAACAGTTGCGCTGGCAAGAGCACCCTGGCCGAGCGCATCGCCGAACAACTGCGCGTTCCATTTGTAGATCTGGATGCTTTGAACTGGCTGCCCAACTGGCAGGGCCTCAATGATACCGACCCCGCCCGTTTAGAAGCCCGCATGCGCAAAGCGACGGAACACGACGCGTGGATCGTCGCGGGGTCTTATACCGAACAAGCGCAACGCACATTCTGGCCGCGGCTGCAGACCATCATCTGGCTGGATCTGCCCATGGAGCGTCTGTTGTATCGCGTCATGATTCGCTCATGGCAGCGGTGGCGTAGCGGCGAGCTGCTGTGGGGCACCAACTACGAAAATTTCTGGGACCAGCTGAAACTGTGGAACAAGGACGATTCGCTGATCTGGTGGATCGTTACCAACCATTATCGCAAACGTCGCCGCACCTACGAGGTGGTCACCGATCCGCGTTGGGCGCACATCCGGTTCGTGCGGGTTGCAACGCAATCCCAGGCAAGCGCCCTGCTCCAGGAGATAACCGTCAGAACTGCCATCGAAGGCCGATAGATGGCACCAGCGGGAGCAGCTCCTCATTGGCTGAGGTGAGCAGGAACACGCCAGCCTCCTCGTCTTCATCTACATCGTATTCCACGCCGCCAACGTTGTGTCTACTGAGTAGATTGGTAACTTCCAGGAACGCTGTCAGCGACTGATGTTCCCATTCCCATTTGCGATTTATCTGTAGATCCAGGGATATGTAATCACGCAGGCGCGCCTGGTTACGGCGCAGAACCGGCACTTCGTCCTCAGCAATAACGCTCGGCAAATCCGTCGTGCGCCAGCCGTCATGCCACAATAACGTCGCACCGATTGTCCAGGGGCCACGCTGCCAACTCAGACCCGCCGAAATGGTTTCTCCCTGGTCCCACGAACGAGGTTCCCAGTCCTCGCCCACTCGATCTTCGACTTCAGCGAAGGTGTATGTCAGCCACGACACGAATCGGTCGTTTGGCGCGTACTTCAAGGTAGACTCAAAACCGCGCGCGCGCCCCTTACTCGGCGCAATCTCCACTCGATCAGAGGCGAGCTCCGGTAGCAACACCATCGGGTTGAACAAGTTTTCAAAGCGCCGTTTGGAATCGCGAAAATTCTTGGCGAACACCTCCGAGCGCAGGCTGAAGCCACTCTCGCTAAAACCCTGGTGCCAACTCACGATGAAATGATCAGCATACTGAGCATCCTGATATTCGGTAATGCCGTCACCCACCAACAGCTCGTGGATCGCCTCGGGTTGGAAGAATCGGCCTGCCGATATGCGCACCTCGGAATCGTCGCCGAGATCGAATCGAACGCTCAGGCGCGGGCTGAACTGGCTGGTGAAGTCTTGCGCATAATCCTGGAAATCCCAGCGCACGCCGGCTTCTACCAGCACCGCGTCCCAGGGTTCCAAGCGGAGCGAGCCGAACACACCGCCGCTGCCCCCACGTGGGCGCAAGTGATAATCGCGTTCGGTTTCCAAGGCGGTATCCAGAAATTCGGCCAGGACGCCGCGTTTTATACTGCCGGTATAGTCGTAGCGACCACGCTGATACGTGTAGCGGCCGCCAAACTCCGCATGTACCCGCGGGGTGGCCGCAAAACTGAACGTCTGCGACAGCGCCAGCAACTGAAAGTCCCTGCGGTCATCTACGCTCGCCAGGCCGTTGTCGAGATCTTCGTCGATCAGCATGCCGTCACGCTCATGCTTGATATCGCCGTAGTAAACCAGCGTGGTACCGTCCAGGCGCGGTGACCAGAAGCGCTGCAGCTGAGCCCACCCATAAATATTACGGTAGCGTGAATTCGCCACCTCACCATCGGTATCAAAATCACTCAGCTCAATGTCGTCGTTGTAGGCAATGAGCCCAACATCTAATTCGGTCACCGGGTCTATCTGGTACCGGTACTGCGCAAACCAGTCGCTGTATGAGGGCTCGCCGACGGTGGAATTGATTTCCTTGGTCACGATGTCCAGGTTGCCACGACGCGCCGACACTATCCAATCACCCTGGCCCGATTCGGTTTCTCCGTATAACACCACGCCGGCATTAAGCAGACTCAGGCTGACCTCGCCGCCTCCGCCGCGTTGTTCGCGGTTGGGGTTTATGTCCATAACGCCACTCATACGGTCGCCATAGCGGGCTGGGAAACCCCCGGTATACACATCGATGGATTGAATGAGGCTGGGATTGAAGCTCGAAAACACACTCTGAAAATCGCGCAGATGGAAGGGCTCCAGCAGCTCCAGATTGTTGAACAGCACCAGTAACTCATCCTGCAGACCGCCTCTGATGTGAGGCTTCGCTGAAACGCCAATGGTTGCCATGCCGGGTAGATGTCCGGTGATGCGTAGCGGGTCCTCGCCGAGGCGGGGAATGGATTCCATGGTCGCCAGATCCAGACGATGAGATTCGGTGTCTTTTGCCTGCACCGCGTAACGACTGGAAACCACCACGATCTCGTCCATCGGCCGCTGCGGCGCCAACGGTATTTCGAGCAACGCTTCGACCTGGGCCGAACGGAACACGCGTTTGTGCTCATACCCATCGCGCGAAACCAGCACCAGACCAGAGGTCGCCGCAGGCAGCCGGAAGCGGCCGTCATCGTCGGTGCGCAGCACCTGGCCCGCAATTTCCACGCGTACACCTGCGAGGGGTTTGCCGGTATCCGCGTCCAGCACGCGGCCCTCGATCTGCTCACCGGCGGTTTCCTGGGGCAGTCGCACGATCAGCCACACCCCTGTCGGGCTTTCCTGGAGGGTCAGGCCAACGCTGTGCAAACCAGCGCGCAATCGTTCAATGGGGTCGACCTGTCCTGGCTCACCGCTGAATCTCAGCGAGCGGCGCACCAGACCGGTGGAATAGAGAAATCTGTAACCCTGGTCTTCGTATTCGGCAATGACCTCGGTTACCAGGCGGTCACGCAGGGAAATGTCCGCAGCTTGGCTATACCCGGCGGATGCGCCGACGAGCACCGGTAAGACGAGGCCGATCCGCAGCACTAGCTGCGAAAATGTACCACCCATTGCCCCTCCCGCGGCCGTGCAAGACGAAACCGCGTGGCCGCAAGAGCATCTGCGATATCGGTATCGTCGCTGCTGAGGCTGCCTGGGCCCCGCAGAATACCGATCTTCGCCATCTGCTCAACTGCGTTGCTGTTGAAGTGTAGCTCATGTCCGGTATCACGAGCCATCCACTGCAAGTAGTCGTACACCGAGGAACCGGCCAGCATGTAGGGCTCCCGACCCGCCTGACGCCAGTTCCAGCGCGCATCAGTGGCTGCAATGGTGTCTTTTTCCGTCACCGAGGACCCAGACATTTTCACCAACTCGCCCTGACCGGCAGCGGCGCGGATGGAGAATTCGTCGTCGCCGCTGTGCACATCGACGCGACCTTCGCGTATCGCGATCAGCAGTTCTTCCCCACCCGGTGCAACCTCCACAACCTGCACTTCAAACTGCGTGCCAACGTCAACTATCCTCGCGTGCCGTGTGGTCACTGCCATCGCCGCGCGCGGACCGGCAGCATCCACATATATGCGGCCACGCCGCAGTTCGAGTTCATCGGCTTGGGTCACTGCCAGCTGGGCATGTTGATCTACCGTAAGCAACACGCCCGCGGCCGTGCGCACCGTCACCATGCTGTCGGCGTCGGTCTGTATGTTCACAGGATACTCGAGCTCGGCGCCGCTGACCGCTCGCCTATCGTTACCCAATTGAATCGAGCCTTTAACGTAGGCGACTTGCAGAACGCCGGCGTCAGCCACATTGCGGTCACCCAGCATGACCAGGCCCAGGGCGAGGGCAAGCAGCGCAGTTGCCGCCATAGCCAATAAGTGTGAAGACTGCAGCGTGCGCGCGGGCATTGGTTGCTCGGCTCGCTCCGGTAGTTCCTGCCAGGCCTGCAACGTCTTGGCATACACGCGCTCGCGCATCTCATCCGGTGGGCTTTCACGCCTGCCCGCAGCATTGAGCAAACGTTCGATATCCTGTTCGTCTTGTTTGATATGAGTCATCGTTATGTCACCGTCGTGGGCGTACTTAGCTCCTGCTGCAAATCCTGAAAACACGCTCGAAACGCTTTGCGCGCGCGAGCCAGCATGGATTGCGTGGCCAGGCGTCCCATTCCCAACCTCTCCGCGATTTCGGCTACCGAAGATCCTTCCATGTATTTCCACTCCAAAGCCTTGCCGTAGTTGTCCGGCAGGTAGTCCAGCGTCAACTGGATCAGATCCTTGAGCGCCACGTCGTAATCGAGGTCTCGCTGCAATTCCATGCCGAAGGACTCAAGCGTGGCTCGCACTGCTGGATCATCGTCGATACTCACCAGCGCCTCCTGCTTACGGCCGTAGCGTTTGTACCAGGTGCTGATTTCATTGCGACATATCTGACACATCCACGAAAACAGCATGGCTTCACCGCGATACGTATGCAGGTTGCGAATCACCTTGATCATCGTTTCCTGCACGATGTCCTCGACCGCAGAGCTATCACGCATGCGAGCCGCGCAGAACCGCGTCAGACGGGCGAAATAGGCTTCGAAAAATTCATCGAAGCCGGCTCGCTCCGCAGCTATGACTCGTTTGACGAGTTGCATGTCTTGGGTGTTCTGCATACCGAATGTCACGCTGGCTTCCCCTATTGGACTCTGGCTCGGGAAACAATCAATCGCGGCCACAAAAAGAAATTGTGATCAGCACATGCAACCGCCGATCGAGCTCAGGCTTCGGGGCGTTCGCCGGTGAGGAAATCCCGAATGCGGTCGATGAAGGTGTCACGTTTCAGGTCGGAAAACTCCCCAGCATCGAAATACATGCCTTCACACTGGGTACAACTTTCGAACCAGATGTGGGTTTGATTGGCATCGTAGGTCTTGTCCATGGGGATACCACACTCAGGACAGTCTATATCGCCCAGTACGTTGTGCTGCTGGCCAATTTTGCTGCTACCGATGTCGAGTACGATCTCTGACATCCACTCGCGCTTCATTTCCAGCAACACTTCCGGCTTGCAGAACAACCCACCACAGGACTCACATCGCCGCACGGTTATCTTGCGGCCGTAAGTCTTGGTTTCGAGCGTCCCAGGACATTTCGGGCATCGCATGGCTATCAGTCCTTGTGCAAACGCCGTTTAAAAAGACGTACCTGGCACGTAATAGCGATCGTGCCAGATGCCCATACCGTCTTCGCCTTCAACCGGCATGCGCCACGTGACCACGTTGGATCCGTCGAGGGGCACACGAAACAGGCCTCGCGGTTGATCGATGGTGTTCTGTACGTAAGCCTCGGCACCTTCGGCGTCGACATAACGGCACGCGATGCGCCGATACTGATCGCGCCACGCATCATCCTCGCCAATGTCGTGAATCAGTTGAGCAACGCCTTCGACAATCACCTTTCGATAGGGCAGAGGCTGCTCATCGATACACAGGGCCACCCTGGGGTCCCGGCGTAGACACGCAAACCATTCCGATTTTTCTCGCGGCGTGAAATAAATTGCGCCGTCTTCATATAGAAACCAGATCGGCGTCACCAGGGGGCTGCCGTCTGCACGCACCACGCTCACACGCATCAGCACGCCAGGGGTAGTGAGGAAGTCGTCTAGTTCAGTGGAATTGAGTTTTGGCAAGGTGCGTCCCTCCAGGTCAGGCGGCGGACGGGACAGCGCACTGCAACATCGCCCGATAACTCGGTTGCAGCTCCATCTGATCGCCCAGGCAGTTGTCCAGCAGAATGCGATGCGCGCGTTTCAGTTTGTAGTACGGGCAATTGACGATCAGATGATGTTCCAGGTGGTAGTTGACTCCGTAGGGCGCGATGAAGGCGCGTTCCCACCACGAGGCCTGAATCGTTCGTGTGTTGCGCAGACGATCATCATTGTCAGGCACTGCTGCATGCTCGGCAATGTTGCGCAGGCGTGTGATAAAGCGATTCCAGGTCAACGCCGGTACCCACCACAGCAGAAAGTACAGGTACCATTTGCCCGCCAACGCAAAGCACACTAGAAACCCGATGTTAATGAGAATATTGGGACCGAACCTGCCCCAACCTCGCTTGAGGGCGGCCAGGCGGGTCGGGCCGCTGAACGCGTCTTTGAACATGCCACCATATTGTTTCCAACCAGTCTGCCCGGATAGATCGCGCCATACCTTGCGGCGGAACGAGCTCGGGCTGATAGGAAACGGTTTCGACAGCGGCAGATCAGGGTCCTGCTCCTGTTGCGTGTGCGCATGATGCTGCAGGTGGTATTTTCGGTAGCCGTCGATGGTTCCGCTGGTGAATGGACGGCTGAGAATCCATTGCGAAACCCAGTCGTTGAGCTTGCGATTCTCATACAACGAGAAATGCGCTCCATCGTGGGATAACACGCCCAAGCCGAGCTGGCGCGCGCCGATGATGAAAATGCCGAGCAGTATCGTCAGCGGGTTTGTCCACACACCGACCACCACCCAGGTGAGCAGAATCACGCCCCAGCAGTGCACCAGCGACCAGGTGGACCGCCATGGCGAAAGCGTGCGGAGAAAGTCAATTTCCTGCACAGAAAAAAAGTCTTTGGGTCGTTGCAGCACCGTCATAGCGCACATTCTAACACCCGCGATATCTGCAAGCACCCGATTGGGATTCGGCAAAAAGCGACGCTCATCACGCCAACAGCAGCGACATTGCCGTAGATTCGTTGGGCATAGGTCAAATTCGGATAGTTGCGCCTAGGTCAGTTTCGTACGTCGGAAAGACAACCGATTCTCAGTCATCATGGAGGATGAACTATGAGAACAACGTTGGTTCTAGCCTTTAAGCATCCTGCCTGCCTATCAGTCGCAGCTTAGCAGGACCCGATAGAGGAAATGGACGCCTCCATCTACAGCCACTCGCGCACGCGCGCTATTCGCCGCGGGCCATGGCTTGTGCGCGTGCTTATGCTCGGCGTGGCTGCACTATTCGCGTCATCTGTGCACAGCGCAACCCAAGGGTCCCTCGGACCAGACTCCAGCGGATCTGTAGACATCACCTACGTTCAGGGCATCAACGTCCGCATCAACGGTTTCGAAGATATGGCCCTCGGCACGTGGAGCGGAAGCGGTCCGATGACGGCACAGGACAACCTCTGTATCGGCCGCTCCGGCGGCGGCCTATTCGGTGCAGGGGTGAGCTATCGAATTCTCGCCCGGGGTGACGGCGAGCCTGGCGATCCTGCCGCCTTTACGCTCACTAACGGCGCACATCGTATCTATTACCGCGCCTTTTTTAACGATCAGGGCGGTACCGCCGGCCGTCAGGAGCTGACCGCCGGGGCGGCGTTGACCGGCCAGAACAGTTTCGGCCTGTGGTACTTTTTCAATATGATCTTCAATTGCGCTGTCGAGAACGCGAACATCTCCATAGAGGTGCCGCAGTCAGAACTATCCCGCGCAAGCGGTGCTTACCTGGGCACCCTGAGCCTGATGCTCGCGCCTGAGTAGGTTTCAGTTGCCGAAATCCCAGGTCTCGCCGGAGTGATACCGCCGTAGAATCAGCTTCGCGATCAATATCTTGTGCACCTCATCAGGTCCGTCCGCCAATCGCAGCGTGCGCGCGCCCTGATACATGCCAGCAAGCGGTAAATCCCCGGACACACCGGCCGCGCCCCACACCTGGATCGCACGGTCCACGACCCTGTGATACGCCGCGGGAACGAAAATCTTGATCGCAGAAATGTCAGTCCGAGGGTCCGCGCCCGTTTCCATCTTTTCCGCACAGTGAATGGTCATGAGTCGGGCAGATTGTATGTCCATGTAACTTTCGGCAATGAAACCCTGCATGAACTGTTTTTCTTCGAGCTTTTCGCCACCGTGCACTTCACGGGTGGTTAGGCGCTCGATCATCAGATCGAACGCACGCCACATCGAACCGATGGAATTCATGCAGTGGTACACGCGTCCGGCGCCGAGCCGGTCCTGGGCGGCCTGGTGGCCGGTGCCGGTTCGCCCGAGCTGATTCTCCTTCGGTACGCGGACATTGTCGTAAATGATCTCGCAATGGCTGGTGGCCTTACCCCACACCGGCACGCCGCGCACGATATTCACGCCGGGCGTTTTCTTGGGCACGATGATTTGCGTCATCTTGTCATTGCCCGCACCGCCGTCCTGATCCGCGGTGCGGCACATGACGATGTAGAAGTCCGCGGCATGACCGTTGGACGTGAACCACTTGTGGCCATTGATGACCCACTCATCGCCGTCCAGTTCTGCTCGAGTGGTTAGCGAGCGAGGGTCCGAACCCGGATTGTGCGGCTCCGTCATGGAAAATCCTGACTGCATAGTGCCTTCGGTCAAAGGTTTCAACCACTGCTCGTGCTGCTCAGGGGTGCCGTACTTGACGAGTATTTTCTGGTTTCCGGAGTTTGGCGCTACAACTCCGAACAGCGATGAGGCACCCGGGCTATAGGACAAGATTTCGTTCATGTAGGCATGCTGCAGAAACGACAGGCCCATGCCGCCAAATTCAGGCGGCAGGTGTGGCGCCCACAGGTTGGCTTTCTTCACTGTGCTCTGAATGTCTAAGCGGAGTTGCTTGGCTTCCGCGCGGACCTCGTTGGTCGCGTTGGCGCTATCTGCCAACCATCCCCACAGACGATCCTCGTTGGGCACTATATGTTTGTTGACGATCTCCGCGGTGGCTAAGCGTATCTCATTTACCTCGTCATCCAACGCTGGTATCGGTTTGACGTTCATCGACATGACAATCCCTCCTCCTGGAATGAGTCTCAATCTAACTCAACTGCGTAAAGCAAACGAGTGCTCAAACCACCTCATAATTTGGGACCAGAGCTCGCCAGGCACGGCTCGCGGGCAAGCAGGGCAGAGAAGTTGCCGCTATACTCCGCCGGCTATGCAAAAACAAAATGATCTGAAGTACCCCTGGGACGACCATCCCACAGCGGGGAGAACGCAAGAAGTCGCGCCCGGAATCCGTTGGCTGAGCATGCCTATGCCCGGATCCCTTGCGCACATTAACCTGTATCTGCTCAAGGACCGCGACGGCTGGTGGGTCGTGGACACCGGACTTGCTACCGAGGAAGTCACCTCCTGGTGGCACGAAATCTTCAGCGAAGAACTCGACGGCTTGCCTGTCATTGGCGTCATCTGCACCCATTTCCACCCTGACCACATCGGCCAGGCTGCAATGATCACGAATCACTTCCGCTGTCCCCTGTATATGACCCGGGCCGAGTACTACCAGGCCCGCGCATTTTCCGGCTCCGGACCCGGACACCACTCCAGCTGGATCGGCCAGGACTTTTACTCCCAAGCCGGCATGCCCGCAGACTACCTGACGCAGATGTCGAAAATGTGGGAACAGCGTAGTGCAGACGGTATGACCATGCCGGAGCTGCCAAGTGGTTATGAACGTCTGGTGGACGGCCAGATTCTCACTATCGGCGAGCACGACTGGCGCATTGTGGTCGGCTCGGGACATTCTCCGGAGCACGCCTGCCTGTACTGCGCGGCGCTGAAAATCATGATTTCAGGTGACCAGATATTACCGATCATTACCTCAAACGTGAGCGTGCATCCGACCGAACCCAATGCCAACCCGCTAAAAGATTGGATGGACTCTCACGATCAGTTTCTGTCGACCCCGGCAGACACCCTGGTGTTACCTGCTCACAACCTGCCGTTCTATGGTGTGCGTGAACGCCTGCGCGGCCTGATCAGCCATCACGATGACCGCATGCTGGCCATTGAAGAAACCTGTGTTGAGCCACAGATCGCCAAGGACCTGCTGCCGGTGTTGTTCGCGCGCGAACTGGATCCACGCCAGATGATGATGGCCCTGGGCGAGGCGATCGCGCACCTGCACCTGCTTATGCACCGCAATCGTATTGAGCGCCGACTCGCCGAAGACGGCGTGTACAGGTTCTTGTCCATCGACCCGGACCTCTCGCGACGCGCCCACCCTGACTCGCATGATGCACCCAGCGATGGCCCTGTGATGGTGTAGTGGTAGAGCACGCGAAGCCGGATATCAGACAACGCATCGCCGGGGTCACTTATCGCACACTCAAATGGGGGCGCGACCACGTGCCGCCCGGAATTCGCAGCCTGATCGGTGTGTTGTTCATGATCGGTGGCGTGTTCGGATTTCTACCAATTCTGGGGTTCTGGATGCTGCCTCTGGGCATCGCCTTCGTGGCGTTAGACTTTCCTTTCACCAGCCACAAGATCGAAGATTGGATGGTCCATCTGAAACAGCGCGCGGGACCGGCCCTGGCAGGCGACTAGTAGCCTCCCCGGACGGGCGCCAACCGGGCTACCTCCCTTGCTAAAATACCCGCTACGCTGCAAAGTTCTTGCTTCACGGTTAAGAGAACAGGCACGACAATGAGCGAGCTGGCGTACGCCTCGGCCACCGAGCTGGCGGCTAAAATAAGGCACAAAGAAATTTCCGCTACCGAACTTCTGCAGCTCTATCTGCAACGTATTGACAAGTACAATCCCGCGATCAACGCCATCGTAGTCGACATGCGTGAGCAGGCGTTGGCAGCAGCCCGCGACATCGACGCGGCGCTTGCCCGGGGCGAAGACCTTGGCCCCCTGGCTGGCGTTCCCATGACGGTTAAAGAGTCTTACGACGTGTCAGGTACGCCCACGACCAGGGGCAATCTTCAGTGGCGCGACAACATCGCCGACGCCGACGCCGAATCCATCAAGAAGCTGAAAAACATCGGCTTGAACGTATTTGGCAAAACCAACGTGCCCCTGGCGCTGGCGGACTTTCAGAGTTACAACGATGTGTATGGAACCACTAATAATCCCTACGACGTATCCCGCATTCCCGGAGGTTCATCGGGGGGATCAGCGGCCGCCTTAGCCGCCGGCCTTACCGGCATGGAGACGGGCTCTGATATTGGGGGTTCAATCCGCAATCCGGCCCATTTCTGCGGCGTATTCGGACACAAATCTACGTACGACCTGTTGTGGGTCCGCGGCCATGCGCCCCCCGGCGACATACGCGCATCGTCAGACATCTCGGTGATTGGCCCCATGGCCCGCTCGGCCCACGATCTGGAAACCGCCCTGCGCGCCATGGCGGGCCCGGACGAGATCATGAGCCGCGGCTACACCCTGAACCTGCCCGAATGGCAGGGCCGCAGTCTTGGCGAGCTGCGCGTCGCAGTGTGGAAGAACGACGAGGTCGCCCCGGTCTCCCGGGAGGTGGAACAGCGCGTGGATCTGGTCGCTACCGCTCTGCGCGACGCTGGAGCCACCATCGATGAATCTGCACGCCCGGAGTTTTCAGGCCAACATAGTCACGACACTTATCAGGACCTGCTGCATGCCACCATGGCGAGCCGCATGCCGGAAGGCGACTACGAAAGCCTCAAAGCCCTTGTCGCAGAATTGGATCCCGATGATGACAGCCAGGATGCCAGGGTGCGCCGGGCCCAGGTATCGAGCTTCAAGAGTTGGAGCGCAGCCAACGAATTGCGCCACCACCTGCGCTGGCACTGGCACGAGTTTTTCAAGCAGCACGATGTGTTGATAGCGCCCATAATGGCCACCGCGGCCATCCCCCATGATCATGGCAGGTTCGGCGAACGCACCATCATGGTGGACAACCAGCAGCGTCCCTATTTCGAGCAGGTGTATTGGGCGGGCTTAACGGGCGTGGCGTACCTACCGTCTACGGTGATTCCCACCGGTCTCAATGCCGAGGGCCTGCCCATTGGCATTCAGATCGTCGGGCGCGAGTACGACGATCTGATCACCATCGGTATTGCGCAAGAACTCGAAGCCATGGGATTTGCTTTCACCCCGCCAACCGCATATCCATAGGGACAAGCTTTCGGGTATGACCACCGCGACGGCACACCCTAACATCGCGCTCATAAAGTATTGGGGCAAACAGGATGCGCCTGGAAACATTCCGGTCGCCCCCAACGTTTCCATTACGCTGTCTAATCTCACTACCACCACAGCCATAAGCGAGCACGACCGGGATGAGTTCTGGCTCAACGCAGAGCAGGTCGTGGACACCAAACTTGAAGGCTTTCTGGCCGACTTGCGCCGCGAATTTACCATCGCGCCGGTGAAAATTGAGAGCACCAACAACTTTCCCACCGGCGCGGGTCTGGCGTCCTCGGCATCCGGTTTTGCCGCGCTGATAACCGCGCTGAACCACCATGCAAAAATGCGGCTGGACGTTGCCACGATGTCGCAATGGGCGCGTCGCGGGTCGGCCAGCGCGGCACGTTCGCTAATGTGCGGATATGTTTCCCTGACCCCACCGGCATGGCGTGCCGAACAGGTGGCAGCCCCGGCGCATTGGCCGCTGCACGTTGTCGTGGCGGTTACCAGCACTGTGCCGAAGGCGATTGGCAGTACCGACGGCATGCGTATATCGCGAGACACCTCGCCATACTTTCCAGCCTGGGTCGCCACCGGGGCAAGCGACTTTGACGATGCTGTGCAGGCCATTGCTGCGCGTGACTTCGACAAGCTTGCGGCCGCGGCGGAATTGAGTTGCCTCAAAATGCACAGCGTCATGCTCACCAGCGTGCCGACCCTGGCTTACTGGAATCCAGCCACGGTTGCCTGCATGGACGCGATTCGAAGCTTGCGGGCAGCAGGCACGGCGGTGTTCTTCAGCATCGATGCAGGCCCGCAAGTGAAGGCGATCTGCCTGCCGCAACATACCGACGCGGTGGAGCAGGTACTGGGCCAGATCGAGGGGGTAAGGGAGACCATTCGCTGCGCGCTGGGCGATGCCGCCCAGGTAATCCGGCCATGAATTTCCGCGCACCCGGTAAGGTGGTGTTGTGGGGCGAATATGCTGTCCTGGCTGGCGCGCCGGCTGCGGTGATGGCTGTGAACCGTTACGCTCGCGTGGATATAGAAACAGACACCACGGCATGGCGCTTTACCAGCCGTGGTCTGCTGACACCCAGTGTGCACCGCACCCGCGCGGAGTTCTGCCACGCGCCCGCCGCGGCGATGGCGGAGACGGCCTTGCGGCACTGGGGAGTCGAGCAGTTCCCGGCACCGTTTGCGCTTGCCTCGGACACGCGTTCGTTTTATCACACCCCAGGAGCGAAGCTCGGCATCGGCTCCTCAGCAGCGCTGTGTGCGGCGACCTGCCACGCCATGGCGCACATCACTGATACAACCGCCACGCTGGACGACGCCTTGGCCGTACACCGTCTGTTTCAGGGCGGCAGTGGCAGCGGTCTGGATGTTGCTGCCAGCTGGCATGGCGGCGTCATACGTTTCCAACACGGCGCTGCGACTGGTTGGACATGGCCGACACAACTTTATTGGCAGGTGGTCTGGACCGGAGCCAGCGCGGCCACCCAGGCCGCACTGGGTCAATATGCCCGGTGGCAGGCCGAGGGGAATACGGCCTCGCTCACCGACCTCGCCGCCGCCGCACACCACCTGTTTGACCAACCCACGCTTGCCAGCCTCGAAGCATACAGCCAGCGGCTGCGCGCTATGGATGTCGCCGCCCAGCTCAACATATTTACCCCGCCACACGAACGACTCGCGACAATCGCAGCTGACCACGGCTTAGTGTATAAACCCTGTGGTGCTGGCGGTGGCGACATTGGTTTAGCCTGTGGCATGGATCAGGATGCCCTCGCGGCGTTTGCCCAGGCCGCCCGCGAAGCACATTTCGTACCGTTAGATTTGGAGATCGCCCCACATGGCGTCAAAGCCGGCTGAGTCCGCACAGTCCTCTCGCATCCCGAATTTTTTCCGCATGAGCATCAGCGAGCGTATTGCGGCCCTGCATGAACGGGGGCTGCTGAGCAACGAGGACGTGCAACAACTGGCCAGCGCCGGCCATCAACTGCAACTCAACGTCGCCGACCGCATGATCGAAAATGTGGTGGGCGTATTCGGCCTGCCCATGGGGGTGGCATTGAACTTCCTGATCGACAGTCGTGACTATGTGATTCCACTGGTGGTGGAGGAGCCGTCCATCGTGGCCGGCCTGTCAGGTGCGGCGCGCATGGCCCGCCTGGGCGGCGGCTATAGCACCTGGACCAGCGAACCTATCCTGATCGGCCAGGTACAGGCGATGTTGGATACCGATCCCCAAACGGCAATGCAAGCACTACTCGACAACAAAGCAGACATCCTTGCGCTGGCCAACAGCCTGCACCCGAAGATGGTGGCACGCGGCGGCGGCGCCAAAGACATCGAAGTATTCCACCACGTAGCCGAACACGACGGCCGCGACATGGTGGTTCTACATCTGCTGGTGGATACCCGGGACGCCATGGGTGCAAACCTGGTGAATACCATGTGCGAGGGCGTCGCCTCCCTGGTGGAGACCTTGACCGGCGGCAAGGTTTTTCTGCGCATCCTGTCGAATCTGACGGATCGCGCCATCGCCCGGGCGTCAGTATGTATTCCCAGCGCAAATCTCGAAGGCAAAGGCTATAGCGGGGAGGAAGTACGCGATGGCATTATTCTCGCCAACGACCTGGCGCTGGTGGATCCCTATCGTGCCGCCACCCACAATAAGGGGATCATGAACGGCGTGGACGCCGTCGCTATCGCAACCGGCAATGACTGGCGCGCCATAGAAGCCGCAGCACACGCCTACGCTGCACGCAGTGGGCGCTACCGCGCACTCACCCGATGGGTACGCAATGAAGCAGGCGATCTGGTTGGTGAGATCGAGCTGCCCATGAAGGTGGGCACCGTCGGCGGCTCGCTGGAAACCAATCCGAGCGTGAGGATCAATCACCGCCTGCTCGGCTCGCCAAAAGCAACTGAACTGGCGGGCATCATGAGTGCCGTGGGTCTGGCGCAGAATTTCGCTGCGCTGCGGGCTTTGTCCACCAATGGCATTCAACAGAACCACATGAACCTGCATGCGCGCAGCGTTGCCAGTAGCGCTGGCGTACCCGACGATATTTTTGAAACCGTAGTGGAAGGATTAATCGAATCCGGCGAGATAAAGGTATGGAAGGCCCAAGAGATCGCCAGGAATCTGTCTCGATCCGCCAGCCGCCCCAGCACCGGTGAACGCCAATCTGCGTGCGGAAAAATAATACTGTTAGGCGAACACGCTGTCGTTTACGGGCGGCCCGCAATCGCATTGCCCATACCCCTGGCGGTGGAAGCCGCCGTGCGCAAGGAGGGCAAGGGCGTGAACATTCTGATTCCCCGCTGGGGGCTGGAACAGCGTGTGCACGACAATACACAGGGCCTTGGCGGGATACTTGCCAATATCCTCCAGCAGCTTGAGTTAGACGGCCAGAACATGATGATCGAGGTCTTCCCGCATGTTCCCCGCGCCATGGGTCTGGGCGGATCCTCAGCCCTGGCAGTGGCCATCCTGCGCGCGCTGAATCACAGCTACGACCTGGGCCTGGACAACGAGCGCATAAACGCGCTGGCCTTCGAGTGCGAAAAAGCGGCTCACGGTACCCCTTCCGGGGTAGACAATACCGTCGCCACCTACGGCGCCGCGCTGCGCTACCAGCGCGATGAGAGCGGACCGAGGTTCGAAACCCTGCAGCTGGGACAACCACTTGAGCTGATTGTCGGCATTACCGGCCGTGAAAGTTTGACGGCGGATACCGTGGCACGGGTCAGGGCGCTGTGGCAGCAGTACCCAGACCGCTATGAAGGCATCTTCGATCAAATCGCGCAGCTCACAGACGCGGGTACGACGGCCTTAGCCGGCGGCCGCTTGCACGAACTTGGGGAGCTCATGAACGTATGCCACGGTTATCTGAATGCGCTACAACTTTCCACCCCGGAGCTTGAAGAGCTCATCCATATCGCCCGGGCCAACGGCGCGCTTGGCGCCAAGCTCACCGGCGGCGGTGGCGGCGGCTCCATGGT
>Ga0315336_1001615_pt1 | contig 41478 bp, 49 predicted proteins | sample ASW5metaG_FD_204512 | JGI IMG/M metagenome (GOLD analysis project Ga0315336, IMG submission 204512) | Ammonia-oxidizing marine archaeal communities from Monterey Bay, California, United States - ASW #5 | ecosystem: Environmental > Aquatic > Marine > Intertidal zone | place: USA: California... | reverse complement strand
CGGGAGCAGAGGAAAAACGTCCACGCATTTATCAAGGGTGAACGGGTGCCCATGGTAGCTGGACCACACCACCCGGATCGGCAGGTATCGTACAACCCGTACAAGTGCGGCTCGTTTGTCCTCAAGGCCACAGGGGAGCCAATCACAGAGGCTGACAGCGTGACGTTGACCGCTGGTGGCCACGCATACATCAGCTAGACTTGACCGCTTCCCTGGCCATCACTCCGGTGGTGGCCAGCCATGGCCGGTCAAGGCCTGAAATTTACACCAGGAGAGACACCATGCAAGAGAATAATCAGGAGTACAGGAACCAATTCGAGGAGCGGCGGGTGAGGCTGGCACAGTGGCGGGAAGAGTTCCAGCAGAGGAATGATGAACACCTGGCACATGGCCGGGAGCGGATGCCCTGGGCCGAGTTCGTCCAGGAGAAGAAGTACTACGCCAACCTGCTGCGACAGGGAGAGGCATGGAAGCCAATCCTGCGGGACATCCTCAAATCGGCCAGGAAGAGCTAGGGAAGAGCTTAGTGGGGAGCGGGGAATCGCAGACTTCCCAAGTTGATCGCTGAGACCAAATAAGAGGAGAAGAGCAAATGACCACAGTCAAGGAACTGGAACTAAGGGCCAAGCACAAGATCACAGCCAAGACGGCCAGGGGAGCCGCCGCCCAGGTGCTGAGAGCCATCCAGCAGATGCCAGGGGGCGAGGGCGCTTTCATCAGGGAGTCTGCCTACTGCGACAGCCCTACGGTGTACTGGGAAGCTGGGCCGTATGAGTGGGCAGTGATAGCCACAGGGCCGGGGAACATCTGGACCGAGGAGCTAGGTGGTAGCCTGACCGACGCCTACCAGCGCAGCAGCCCCACATTCGCCCTGCATGGCCAGCCCAGGTGGTATGCGGAGCCTATGACCGGCTCTGCCCTGTCCTTCCACCGGGATTCCAAGTAGCTGAAACCAAATAACAGGAGATGGTGACATGAACATCCAAGAACAGGAAGAGATGGACTTCAACCGCATGAGTCCCTTTGAATTTGAAGAGGCCGCAGTCAAACAAGAGGGCTACCTTCGCCCAGCGGCGCAGTACCTGCTCACCGATTATGACACCTGGGTGCCCAACCCATTCTGGGACGGCGTGACGGTGCAGGACTTCAGTGAAGCTGCTGGTGAGGGCCAGTATGAGGACGATGACGTAGCGGGTGAATCAGCAGCAGCCCGCCCAGTCGAACCAACCCTGCCAGACGATGGGCTGCCATTCTAGGTTGACCATTGCCCCAGGTGGCACCACCAGCATGGTGGTGCTGCCCAGGCAGTGACCAACAAGGCCACTAGCTAGAAGGAGAGGGACATGAAACGTATCCAGGTAACCACAGAAGAGGCCGAGAGCATCTCCAACCGGCTGGGAGAGGTAGCCACCGAGCTAGACAACCTCTGCCACCGCCTCGGCTTTGAGTTCGGCCAGGAGCATGAGCCGATCCTGCAAGAGCTACAGGGCACCATCGACTCAATAAATGGCATGACTGACAGGCTGGTGGACTTCAACGATGAGGACTACCTGCCCAGGACAACAGAGCGGCTCCAATGGAAGACCTGCCCATTCAGCACACCGAGGCTCAAGTTTCTGAGAGAGACCAGCTAGGCTCTACCCCTGCCGCCGGTGCCAGGAGCTACGGTTCCTGGCACCTGGGCAGTGGTGGACCCACAGCAGTGGACCCACTGACATCAGCTACCAGGAGAGGGAACATGCAACGTATCAGAGTCAAAGGCACAGCGGCATTCCGGTCCACACCAGCGGAGTACATGAGGGACATGCTCCGGTACGATGACGGCAAGATCGAGGCCATCTGGGACTACCCCACGGGCAGGAGGTTCGAGAGCATACCCTTCACGGCCATCGTGCAGTTGGGCGGGTACACACCACAGCGGTGGCGCTCATTCGGCCTGGTGACTGATGTCCTGGGGGACGTGGGAGAGTACAGCCCCGCTGGGCACACGGTGGACGAGTGGGGTGCCCGTGGCCTTGAAATCGACACCAGCAAGGACCCACGGGATCAGGACGGTGGATGCCCCTGGTGCGGGCGGGACTGCCCCGATGCCGGGAAGCCACAGGGGTGCTGGTACCAGGGGTGCCCCGATTTCCCCCACGGCGAATAGTTGACCCCTGCCATAGGTGGCTGGAGCTACGGTTCCAGCTACCCTGGCAGACGGCCAACAAGGCCAGATTAACTGCGAGAGGGACATCATGGAACCACAGTACAGCCTGGAGTCGATCATGGACGAGGTGAGCCAGCCATCCGCAGAGCAGGACAACCGGGAGTACCGGCCAGATGGCATGGGCCAGGTGCTGGCTGGCATGGTGCCGGTCATGGAGAGCAACACAGGGCGGGTGGCAATCAAACACCAGGGGGCAGAATAATGAGGGGCCGAATCGATAGCAAGCAGGCTAACCCATGCCCAACCTCTATACCAAGCGCCATTGCCCAGATGACGCCAGTAGAGGCACTGACACTAGCTAGGGACATACATGCTTGGTATGTGCCTCAGCGTCGGAACAAATGGTACCGAGATTGGGACAGCGCCTGGGTAGCAGCCTATGAGACCTGCCTGTCAGCACTAGCTCAGATCAAAGATGAAGGAGCAGAATAATGTCAGACCTACAGATCAACTACAAGCCCGAGGAGATCAGCAACTTCACCTGCACCATCGAGATCAGCATCCCGGTGGATGAGGTGATCGAGATAGTCAGGAGCCATGAGGTGCCGGGGGTCGAGGTGGCTGGCTACAACAAGGTCGATGCCATCAAAGAGGTCCGGGCCAAGTTCGGCACCTGCTTGAGGGACAGCAAGGCCATCGTAGAGGCAGTCATGATCCAGTTGGGCTTCCCCGTCCACCTGGGCTAGGTTGCGGGTTGACCAGGGCTGGGGGACTCCGGTCCCCTGGCCCGGTCAGCGCACAACTATACAAGTGTGCTGGATAGGAGAGGGACATGGCGATAAAAGTGTACAGGGTCAAGATCGAGGGATTCGTAGTCGATGCAGTTGACCATGAGCTAACACCGTCTGAGTGGGGCTTGGGGGCCATAGTCAATGCGATGGGCGTAGACATGCAGATCACCGAGACCCTGGTGGACACCATAGAAGACGAGCCGGAGCAGCCAGTGGCTATATCCACACTGGAGGTAGCCATAGACATCCTCCAGCGGTCACAGAACCAGGACAACCTGCCTACTGCGCAGAACGATGTAAGGCTGGCTCTGGAAGGCCTGTACCGTTACCACAGTGAAGTATCAGCGAGAGCCAAGGGAGAATCATGGGAGAGCTCGGTAAGCGGCGGGTAAGAGCCGGGTAAGAGCGGAGTCAGCGGTACACAATTACCCGAGGGAGAAGTGTAATGAGACCTGATTGTAAACAATGTAACAAGCAGCTTGCCAAGTACACCACGATGTTCAACCAGTGGGAAGACCTGACCGATGATCAGATCGAGGAGAAGGCCAGGGAGAGGTATGGGGCTGACTACCAGGGGATCACCCGCATACGCCGGTGGGCCTGGGGAGCGAGGCCTTATGTCTCGGTCAACGTCTGGCTGGGGGAGTATGGCTACGCCGGTAACGGCCACTTCTGCTCCAAAGAGTGTGGGTTCCGCTGGGCAGTGAGCAAGGCCAGGCGAGAGGACCGGAGCCAGGTTGTCAGCTAGGATGATAATCTGCTACAATAAAGATGGAGACCCAAATTTTAGGCACTAGGAGATGGACCATGAGTAACAGCTACGGGATCGACAGCATGATGTACACGGCGCAAGCTCCCTGGCAGGGGATCGGCCACAGCCTGGAGGGGGCTGTGACCTGGGAAGAGGCCATCGAGAAGGCCGGGTTGAACTGGCAGGTGAAGATGAAGCCCATCTTCATCGAGCGCAAGATCAAGGGGACCGATAACACCCCCAAGGTGTCCTACCACAAGGTGCCAAACCGATTCGCCTGCACCCGCCGGGACACCGGGGATGTGTTCGGTGTGTTCGGCAAGGGGTACCAGCCCCTATCGGCTGAGGACTTTGGCAAGTTCCCCGCCGCCCTGGTGGCCGCTGATGAGGCGGTGTTCCACTCCGGTGGCAGCTTGAACGGCGGGGCCAGGCGCTGGCTCTACCTCCAGCTTCCCAGCACCCTCCAGGTGAGCAACACCGATGTGCTGGACCGGGGCATCCTGGTGACCGATAGCTTTGACGGCTCTGCCTCGCTGGGTGTGCGGTTCATGACGGTGCGGAAGCGCTGCTGCAACACCATCCAGGGCATCGTGGGTGGACGCCAGGGCTTCCAGTTCAAAGGGCGGCACACCGTCAACCTGATGGGCAGGGTCAACGAGGCTCGGGAGATTCTGGGCCTGGAAGAGGCCTACTCCCAGATGCTCCAGTTGGGGATCGACAGGCTGGCCCAGGAGGCCATGACCAAGCCCCAGTTGGATGAGTTCCTCGTCCAACTGTTCGGCCAGGAAGAGGACCCCGAGGCCATCGGTGCCAGGATACAGAACCAGATGGACCGGGTGGGAGACCTGTTCTACAACGGCATGGGCAACAGTGGCGAGACCCGCTGGGACGCCCTCAACGCCGTGACCGAGTTCGTTGACCACCACCGTGGCTCTGACCAGTCCAAGCGCTTGAATGCCGCCTGGTTCGGCAGTGGCGCTGACATGAAGGCCAAGGCCTGGGAGCTGCTAGTCCCCGCTGGTGCGGTCAGTTAGCAACTAGACCTGGTAACGCTTGGAAGCCCCGCAATCTGCCCCTGGTGGCGATTGCGGGGCATTCCTGTGAGGAGGAGTGATGCTTAGACCCGGCTACCTCATCGACAACCACAAGAGACTGGTGGAGAGACTCCACATCATACTGGACGAGGCGGTCAAGGAGTACGACCATGACGAGGATGTGGTCGATGACTTCACCCAGTACGTCAAGGACTGGGCCACCCGCCGTGAGGAGGCAACATGGCAAGGGTAACGTTGTACCGGGACCCCAGGGATATGGAAGGCCCAGACGAGGAGGTGGAATTGGTTCGCCGTGTGGTTGTACACCGGAGCGCTCAGTACTACCGCCTGGAGGAGTGGATAGTCAAGTTCGATGACGGCTACGAGGCCCAACGGTTCATACATCAAAGCCAGATACCCGAGGATATGCAGGTAACGAGGGAGGAGTGATGTTAAAGATGATCTCGGTCTTGTGCAAGGTCAAGGATTTACATGCGGTAATCACAGCCGCCTGGAAGGAGGCCAAATGGCAATAGCTACCATACGGTGCCCACGGTGTAAGTGGGAGTGGATACCCAGGGTGGCGTCACCCAAGGAGTGCCCATCCTGTAAATACCGTCCCACCGGCAAAGGCGTGAGAGAGGCCGGATGGGACTGGAGGAATGATGATAAATAGCGAGTTCAGAACCACCAGGTCAGACAAAGGAAGGACAAAGACGGCGAACTGTGACCGATGTGAGGAGACCCTGGGCAAGGCCCGGATAGTGGTGACCACCACAGGATTCAATGGCAAGCTGGCCAAGGAGCGTCAGAGGTACTGCTCCCAGCGGTGCTTCAACAAGGCCTACAGGAAAGGCCTATCAAGGCTACTGCCCTAACTATAGTCTTGTATATATAGAATACCGGTTTTGGGCAGAAAACGGTATTCATGTTATAGTATTCAATCCTACAGTATTACAGAGATACAGAACTACTCAGTCCGATAGGACGGTAGTCTATAGAAGGGAGAGGGACATGGACTTTGTTATCCCCCCGGCGGCAACCAAGTATGGGCATAGCGCATCGATGTCCATGAAGTTGACGCCAGAGATGTTTCGGGAGATTCAAGCATTCGTGCAGAGTGGCCGGTTCGTTTACCGGACCAACTCGGACCTGACCCGCCATGCGCTCTACCTCCACCTCCGGGCGCTGGCTGACATGGAACCTGGGGTGGCGCAGACCGATGTGACCGATGTCCTGATGGCCATCACCCGGCAGGAGACCGAGGCCGAGCGCTGGCTGAAGGCGATCCAGGACGGTGCCGCCGTGCTGGACGGCCACCTGACCAAGGGACGCATAGAAGACGCCAGGCGCTTCTACCAGCAACTCTATGGGGTCTGCTATGACATGCCCTCTGGTGAGATGCAGACCCAGGCGCTGGAGGTGCTGGGCCGCTATGACCACCTCCGGGCCATGGGGCCAGTATCCATGCGTCCCTCCGAGGCGGTATGACGGCCCCTCCCAGCGAACTGCTGGGACTACCGAAATTCTCGCAGTGGTACCCCGGCCAGGAGACCCTCTACAAGGAGATGATGTCCTGGCTGCTGGGTCCGGAGCGGTATCTTGGTGCTGCCCTGCCCACTGGCTACGGCAAGAGCCTGCTGGCGATGCTGGTGGCCAGGATGAGCGGGGTCAGGACCGTGTACTTGACATCCACCAAGGGCTTGCAGGCCCAGTTGATGAACGACTTCCAGAGCCTCGGGCTGGTGGACCAGCGGGGCATGAACGACTACCAGTGTGTGCGATTCCCCAAGGTGCAGGTGGACCGAGCGCCCTGCCGTACCGGGTATGCCTGCCCTGACCTGTACGGCCCCGGTTGCCACTACTACGGGCAGTTGAACCGCACCCGGCAGTCCAACCTGGTGGTGAGCAACTACGCCTACTGGATGGCCCAGTCCCACTACAACCGGGACGGGCTGGACCTCGTTTACAGGGATGACAACCACCAGGAGATCAGACGCAACAGTCCCGAGCTATTGATATGTGACGAGGCACATGAGGCAGGCAAGGCCATCGAGAACTTCATGCAAGTGAGCTTCAGCGCCAGGGACAGGGTCTGGATACGCTGGGGAGAGGACTGGACGTACCAGCAATGGGCACAGGCCTGCCATAGCGCCCTACCGAGGATAGATGATGAGTGTCAGGTCATCCAGACAAGGTTAAACGCCACCGAGCCAGAGAGTGACCGTCACCAGGATGACACCGAGTCCGTACTGTACCTCCAGGGGCTGGCCAGGCGGTGCCAGCGGTGCATCGACTACTGCCAGGACTGGGTGCCTGAGACCAGAGGTGAAACAGCGGTCTGGACACCAGTGTGGCCGGGACGGTACAATCGATACCTCGTCCAGCATGTGCCTAAAGTGCTACTCATGTCGGCTATGTTTACCAAGCCCATGATGGAGCAGTTGGGCATCCAGGGACAGTGGATAGACAGCCCATCGCCATTCCCGGTGAGGAACACACCCATCACGCATGTGAAGACGGTGCGAGTGGACCACCGGGCCGAGGAATCGGAGATGTTGCAGTGGGTGGAGCGCATCGACCAGATCATCCGGGACCGCCCAAATCAGAAGGGCTTAATTTTCACGGTTTCCTATGCCCGTGCCAGGTTTCTGGCACAGCATTCAACCCAGGTGGATTCCATGCTGCAGCACACCACAAGAAACGTAGCCCAGGTGGTAGACGAGTTCAAGAGGGCCAAGGCACCAAAGGTGCTGGTCTCACCGAGCGTCACCACTGGCTACGATTTCCCCGATGACCAGTGCAACTACATCATCATCGGGAAGGTGCCCTATCCTGACACCAGAGCAGCAATCGTGAAGGCCAGGCAAGCGGAGGACAAAAGCTGGACAGCCCAGTTGGCCATGCAGATTCTGGTGCAAGAGGCGGGACGTGGGACAAGGAGCGCCCAGGACCGCTGCCAGGTGATCATAGTTGATGATGCCTGGAAGTGGTGGTGGCCCAGATATCATGACCTGGCTCCAAGGTGGTTCAGGGACCGGGTGGTGCCGGGATCGCTAGGTCAAGTACCCAAACCGATTTAAATGGAGGCCTTAAATGGCTGCTATAAGTTTCAAGCCCTCGGAATTTTCGGAGGGTGGAGAGTTTCCCAGAGGGACTATGGAAATCACCAACGCACGGTTCGACATCCATGAGTGGAAGAAGGACGGCCAGGTGAGCGAGGGCAGATTCGGGTCCAGCTCAAGCATGGCGGCGATACTGGAGCTTACCAGTCACGATACCGGGACCGTGTTCGAGGAACGGGTCTACAGCGTGGGCAACCCCAGTCGCTACACCGTCTCCAATGATGGTGGCGTACTGGAGGGCAGCGAGTCGTTGAGCAAGAACTGCAACTTCGCCAAGCTCTTGCAGAGCCTGGTTGACCTGGGCTTCCCCGAGGACAAGCTGGACGGCAATGTCCGGAGCCTGGTGGGCCTGGTGGCGCACTGGGACCAGCCCGAGGAGGGGAAGAGCCTGATACTGCCGATGCAGGTCTACCAGTTCCCCGGCGATGCCAGCGTCAACGGCCAGCAGGCCAGCGCACCGGCAGCGCCAGCGGCCAAACCGAGTGAGGTCATCGAGCTGGGCGTCGGCCTGGTCAAGGAGATGCTGGTGTCCAACGCCGATGGGGCCACCCGGCAGGCGCTGTCTGCCCAGGCCTTCAAGCTGAAGGACCAGCACGAGGACACCCAGATAGCCTTGATGAACATCATCTACACCGATGAGTTCCAGGAGGCGCTGGCCGGGGTGGGAATCAACCTTGATGGGGAGCGTTTCGTCAATGCCTGACCTACTTGAGACCATTGAACTGTCCATGACCACTGCCGCCGATCTGCTGGACCCGCCACCGGAGAGGGACGAGACCAAGGACCATGTGTCGAGCCTGGTCAATGAAGCGGTGAAGGTCACCGGACAGGGACGGTCTTATGATAGCGAACCTACCCAGGAGGGCTGGAACATCATGGCCCTGGGTAGGATCGCAGAGGCAGTGCTGAGACCTATCATCATCCAGGAGGCAGATAAGCGAGGTTGGCGCTTCCAGGCGCAGGTGGAGAGGGAGGTGGATGGGATCATCGGAAGCCTGGATGGAGTGCTGACCTCGCCAGCCGGGGTGGAAGCTGTGGTTGAGTGTAAGAGCCGCCACAGCAGCCCCGGCGATCCCACCGAGAACTGGAGATACATGGCCCAGGTCCAGGCATACCTGTACATGTCGGTATGCACCGTGGTCTGGATGCCTATCCTTTACCTGCCCAGGAGGGGCGCACCCAATGCGGAGCTCAGGCTCCACATCATCGAGTTTGAACCGAGGGAACTGGTCGAGAACTGGATGATGCTGAGGAATCTTAGGAGGAAGTATGGTAACCCTTGAAGACCTGAAGAGGGACGGGTGGCAGTCCGAGGCAAAGGCTGCACCCAGAAGGACGATCATATCCATAGAGGGACTGGACAAGACCGGGAAGAGTCATCTGGCGCTGACCGCTCCGGAGCCTATCGTGTACATGGACCTGGATGTAGGCACCGAGGGCGTGATCGAGTCGGTCATGGCCGAGAAGGAAGCTCTGTTGTATCAAGCAGAGCAGCCAAGCAAACTGGGACCATCCTCCGAGCTTATGAACAGGTTTGGAGATGTCTGGAAGGATATTCAGAGGCAAGCCGCCCAGGCACTGCAACTGGAGGGCGGCACCTTGGTGATCGACACCTTCGGTGAGGCCTACGAGATTTGCAGACTGGCCCACTTCGGCAAGCTGGCCCAGGTGCCATCACACCAGTATGGCATCGCATATAGCGATCTTAGGGAGATCGTCCGGGTAGCCTACAAGAGCAAGATGAACCTCATCCTGCTCCACAAGCTGGGTAAGGACTACAACACAGGAGAATTGACCTACCAGGGCTGGAAGGATGTCCCTTACTACGCCCAGACCACCATCCGGACCCACCGGGAGAACACGCCCGATGGACCTGTATTCAGCGCCGAGGTGATGGCTTGCAGGCCAAAGATGGAGCTGATGGGAAAGCGCCTGATGTCCGGTCAGGTGACCGGGCCAGGCCAGTACCCCCACAGCCTAGACATAACCAGGCTGCTAACACTGATCCACGGGTAACCTGTAACAAGTGTGGGGGGCTGGTGCGGTATGACGGGGACTTCCCCGCCTTCGTTTGTCTTATCTGTGGATATCTGCTGTACCTCCCCTCCCGGAGGCCAGACCATGATTTTTGTGACCAGCCATGACAATGACAAAGACCTCGCCAGGCAACTGTCCGAGGCGGCTGTGGTGCCCATCCCCTACGGTGACATAGTGTTCCACGGCGTGGACGAGGCACTGGTGTGCGGGGAGCGGAAGAAGGCCTCGGACCTGGTGCGCTGCATCAACGACGGCAGGCATGTTAAGCAGGTTCAGGACGCCCTGGGCGCTGGATTCAACTACTACTTCCTGGTGGTCGAGGCCTCGTTCCGGCAAGCTGAGAGTGGGGAGGCCGAGTACAAGTCCGGCCCCCACTGGACGCACAGCGGGATGAGCTGGGCCAGGCTCCAGGCATATCTGAACGAACTACACTACCAGATGGGCGTCCACGTCATGTACAGCAGCGGCGTGAAACAGACGGCAGACCTCGTCCGGAGCATATATAACTTCTTCCAGGCTACCGAGCATAGTTCGCTGAAGAAGTTCTACGCACCCTCCCCTCTGCTGCTCAGGCCTCCAAGCCTGGTGCGACGGGTGGCTAAGGAGTTCACCGGCATCGGCTGGGAGCGGAGCCTGGCAGTGGAGGGTAGGTGGGGCAGCGTGAGGGACATGGTGAACGCCACCGAGAAAGAGTGGACCGAGGTGGACGGGATCGGCAAGGGGATAGCCCGGAAGATAAGGGAGGAGTTGGAATGAGTCACCCCCATAACTGGGTGAAGTGCAGGAAGTGTAACCGGGAATATTGTGACAGGTGTAATCTGAAGTGCCCATATTGCTAGGGGAGGTGAGTACTGTGAGCTGCGGCCAGGTCAAGTTCATCTGGTGCCCTAACCACCACGGGAATGGAGTTATAAGACCTGTTGATTGGGATGAAAGAGACGAGAGTGCTATCCACTGGCGGTGTGACAAGTGTGGGGTGGTGGTGAGCCGGGTAGCACCCAGGGACTGGTACCCATCGAGTGACGTGCAACTGGAGTTAAGCCATGACTAGCTTCTATGACATCAACCGTGGCTGCAAGGCCTGCCCACTGAGTGAGGGCTGCAAGGCTCCGGTGCCTGCCGTGGGGCAGGGCAGGGTGATGCTGGTGGGCGAGGCACCCGGCAGGAACGAGGACAAATTCGGCAAGCCCTTCACCGGGGATGCCGGTAAGTACCTGGACAGCCTGCTGGCCAGCGTGGGGGTGAAGCGCACCGAGGTGATGATCTCCAACGTGGTCAAGTGCAGGCCACTTCGCAACAGGACGCCCAGCAAGCAGGAGGCTGACTTCTGCGCCAGCCGGTGGCTGGACGTGGAGGTAGAGATAAACCAGCCGGATATCATCGTGGCCATGGGCAAGGTGGCCATCGAGCATTTCCTGGGGGAGGTGACTGTCGAGCATGTGCATGGCATCCCCGTGGGCAACGTCCTGCCCATCTACCACCCCGCTGCCGGGTTCTACGACACCCGGCTGATGAGGGCTATACAGAGTGACTTCGAGGTGCTGGGCAAGCTAGTCAAGGGACTGGAGATAGAGCGCCCGGTGGACGAGCTGGAGGCCGTGTACAGCGAGGTGCTGCCGCCAGAGGAGCGGAAGTCCTACGTCGAGAAGACAGCCTGGGACACCGAGGTGGTGGACAACAAGCTGTGGAGCTTCCAGGCCAGTGATAAGGCAGGGACCGGGGACTTCATGGACGCCGGGGTCTGGGGCTTCATACCAGGGGACAAGAGGTCTGTAGTACACAACTACCTTTATGACGCCAGGTGGATACCGCTGCCCGACGATACCGATGACACCATGCTGATGGCCTATGTGCTGGGACTGCCCCAGGGTCTGAAGGAGCTGGCCTGGCGGCTGTGCGGCATGGAGATGAAGAGCTACCACGAGGTGATAGGAGGGCACCGCAGGCAGAAGGGCATGGACTACCTGGAGAGGGCAGCAAAGCCAGGTACGGCCCTTCCTCCAACCTCCAGGAGCAGTGACCTGCCTACTAGTAGTGAGTCGGAAGCTATCATAACTGACTCCCAGGAGAGACTCTCCTTGATGAAGACCTGCCTCCAATATCTCCTTGATGACCCAGGTCACACTGCCGGGGAAGTAGGAGATGCTACTGGTCTAGGCCACCAGCGTGTGTGGAGACGTATATCCGATCTCAAGAACCTGGACCTGGTGTTCTCGGTAGGGGCAAGAGCCTGGACTAATAACCGGAACCAAGCTATCTGGTGGCCCTCAGAAGGAGCAAGTGTGGATAGGCTGGATGACTGGCCTGACCCACCCGAGCTGGAGAACGTGGTCTGGAACAAGAAGGACAACAAGCTGGAGGTGCAGCGCAAGCGTCCCCAGAACATCGGGCGCAAGATCAAGCGGATACTGGCTGATGTGATGAGCGGCAAGGTGCTGAAGGAGGGACCAGTAGACCCCTGGACCAGGTGGCACAACATCGATCCCAGGGAGAGGGCCGTGGTGGAGGACGTGCTGGGGACGATGCCGGACGCCTCGCTGGCTGATATCCCCAGGGAAGAGGCGGTGTACTACGCCACCAGGGACTCGGACGCCACGCTCCGGGTGTATGAGAAGCTCATGCCCATGATAGAGGAGCAGGAGCTGGGGATGGTGTACCAGATGGACCGTGCCACCCTGCCGGTGGCCATGGAGATGCAGCGAGAGGGCATCTCGGTGGACGTGGAGCACCTGCGAAACCTGGGGCGTCACTACCTGGAGCGGATGGAGGCCAAGGCCGAGCAGATATTCGAGACGGCCAGCATACCCTACGCCCAGGGCGTCAACGAGGTGGGAGACCCAACAAAGATATGGCGCTTCAACCCCAACTCGGACGATGCCATCCGGAAGCTGTTCTACGAGCACCTGGGCTTCAAGCCCTCGGCGTTCACACCCACTGGCCTGCCCTCGGTGAAAGGCTCCGAGCTGGCCAAGATCGACCACCCGCTGGTGCCCATGGTGGAGGAGTACCGGCACCTGGCGCACATCAAGGACAGCTTCTGCGACACCCTGCCGGATAAGGTGGTGGATGGCAACATCCACCCCACCATCAACGTGACCAGGACCGAGACCGGGCGCTGGAGCATGAAGCAGCCTAACCTCCAGCAGATACCAGCCAGGACCGAGATAGGCAGGGCCATAAGGAAGGCGTTCATAGCCACTCCCTGGGCCTCGCTGGTGGCCATCGACTACAGCCAGATCGAGATGCGGGTGGCCGCTCACCTGGCCGGGTGCCGCAGCATGATAGACCTGTTCCTGGAGGGGCGGGACATCCACACCGAGACGGCCAGTCAGATATTCGACGTGCCGCTGGACCAGGTCACCAGCCAGATGAGGTACCCCACCAAGACCATGGGCTTCGGCGTCGTGTACGGGTTGACTCCCCATGGGCTGCATAACCAGATGGTGCAGGAGGGGCTGGATGACTGGACCGAGGGCAAGTGCGAGGAGTTCATCCAGGAGTACTACCGGCTGAGGCCCGAGCTGAGGGTGTGGCAGGAGGGAGTCAAGGCCCAGGCCAGGAGGGACGGCTACGTCAAGGACATGTTTGGGCGCATCCGCTACACCCCCGAGCTGCTGTGTCCCATAGAGCGCTACCAGGGGGCAGGGGAGCGGCAGGCCATCAACATGCCGGTGCAGAGCTCGGCCCAGGGCATCATCAAGCTGGCTATGGGGGAGATGCACCGGAGGCGGGAGGAGACCGTGCGGTTCACCTGGCTGTTGCAGATACATGACGAGATCATGGTCGAGGTGCTGGACCAGGTGAAGAACGGGTTCATCGCCTGGGCTGTCAGGATCATGGAGTCTGCCGTCAAGCTCTCGGTGCCGGTGGTAGTGGAGGCCAAGGCGGGGCAGAACTGGGCTGAGATGGAGAAGGCGCTGGTGAAGAGGATTTGACAAAGAGGATTATCATCCTATATACTTAGGGTAGAGGGGTACGCCCTCCCATCCATGGTGGGTTGGTACGCCGGGAGAAGTTATGACCCTCCTGGAGGCTCCACCGCCAGTGCCCTCTGATTCAGGGCGGTCAGCTTTTAATTGTGGGGCTGGCTGAAAAGACACTGGCTGGGCAGACAAGGGCGTTAATGACGGTCACTGGCTTGATCTCCTGTCCAGGATGGCCGTCGCCACTCTCAATAAAATCAGGAGGGACGATATGTCTACCAAGACCAAGGAACCCAGACTAGAGATAGTACACCCCAGGCTGGAAGCCGCACTGCGGGAAGTGATGGGATGCAGGACCGCCAAGCGGGAGCTGGAAGCCCAGGAGAAGCCGCTCATGGAGGAGGTCCACAGCATCCTGGACGAGTTCGAGGGAGAGCGGTTCGTAGTGGGTGGCATGGATGTCAGCCGGGTGATCAGCAACCGGACCCAGTGGTCGGACTTCAAGGAACTGCTGCTCAAGCGGGGCGTGGACTACAACATCCTCAGCGAGTGCGAGGAACTGTCCAAGAAGGCCAGTGTCAGCCTGCGGATCGAGGAGAGCAAAGGTGGATAAGGAACAGAGACTTGAGATAGTGAAGACTATCCATAGGATAGAGGGGCTCATCGATAATCTTCCCCAGGCTATCGCTGATGCGGTATCAGATGCAGTAGTGAAAGCACTGGATGAGGCAGTGCCAGATGGCACCGGGGAAGAGTAGCTCCAAAGGCCCCCCAGCACGGGGGGCCTTTTTCTATTCCAGGGGCTCGATGAACATGGGGGTGCCATCGCCGAGCCAGCCCCCCACGATGTTGAACTGGAAGAACTCCTCGGAGCCCTCCACACTCATGCCGTCCCTGGTCTGGAGCACCTTCAGCACCTTGTTGATGTCGTACACCGCCAGGGGGCCGTCCTTGAAGCGGTAGCCTATGCCCACCAGGCAGGCGTCATAGTCCGAGCGTGGCTCCATTAGCAGCGGGGACTCATCCGAGTACCCCTCCAGGGTCTCCACTATCTCACGCAAATCCAATGCAGCGCTCCGGTACCAGACAGGGTTGTATGTCGATGTGGGACGAGCAGTAGGGCTTGTAGCAGTGCTGACAGCGATTCACCGTGCTCTTGCCGCAGAGGATGCACTGCTTTGAGGTGTAGGTCTTGAGTGTCCCCCGGACCATCGCCTTAGCTGCCATCACTTCTTCTTTGTTGGCTTGCTGGATTTCTTATCGCCTTTTGGGTAGGGCAGATGTACCGTCTTTCTACCAACCTTGACCTTTGGCATGACTCCCTCCTATAATGCAAGTGGGTTTCCACTCACTTCCCTTTATAAGGCCACTCTCTGATGTCCCTCCAGAGAGTGGCCTTTGGTATTCCTGGGCTGGTCCCAGTAGTAGGTGCGGCACTTGGGATTGGCGCACTGGTCCGGAGGGGTGTCAGGGTCTCTGGACACCCAGGCGTAGCCACAGCGAAGGCACTTGACCTCCACTATCCCACCTCTGCCAGTAGGAAGGAGACATGGTACTCCGATCTCCTGCCCCGCTCCTTGAAACTCTCCTGCTTCTGCATGGAACCCGGCATGAATATCACTGCCCTGCCAGCGCCGTCCGGCGTGTAGAAGGTCAGGTCCGATGCCGAGCTGTTCCAGGTCTCCAGTTGGCTCAGGTCCCCTCTCACCCGCCCACCCTCGGCACCGTTGAGCAGCGCCTGGTTGTCTGCCAGGTAGAGCGTGACCGGGTATATCCTGGTGGGATCGGGGTGGAGCTGGGAGGTCATGCGTAGGGAGACTATCTCCGGGGGCGTGGTGCCTACGCTGGTCATGGCTGGCCTAGCTCTTATCTCGATGACCTTGCCAGAGGTGCCTGCCGGGAACTTGATGGTCTGGAAGGGGGACACCGACACGGCATCCCAGCTCACCCAGTTAGGGTCGTTGTCCAGACGGTAGTCGAAGGCCCACTGGCGTCCCCCGGTGCCCAGGTTCTTGGACTCCACCTCCAGCTCACTGAAGTGCTTATCCACCCTGGGGAGGTTGGCTGTGTACTTCACAAAAGTTGCTTCACAGTCCGTGTCGTTGGTGTAGCCATCTGACTTATCATCTCCAGCGATACCTACAGGGATGAACTTTGGGGTAACACTGACACCTGACTCCGTGAACCCTATCCACAGCCGGGAGTGGTCGTTCCTACTGGAGTCGTACCAGAGGGTGGTCTGGGCATCTGTGACAGCGGCACCGGCACCAGCCTCTCCTATCATGTCCCAGCGCAGGTCTGTCTCGCCGTCCACGTCCACCATGTGCCCCGCCAGGATATGTATCACCTGGGTAGAGGCGTCCTTCAATGCGACGTATAAGGCTGATGGACTGGACGCCATTGCCAGCACCACACCGTGCAGGTCTGTGAACTCGTCTGCCGTGAGGGTGAAGCTGATGTCCCGTGCCTGGCCGGACCGGACGTTGTACTCCAGCAGTCCACCCCTGCCCATGGGGAGGTAGACCATCTTGTTCCAGGTATGGATGCCCCTGAAGTTACCGGGGTGGCCGCTACCTCTGAAGTCGATGGTCAGGTTCCGGATGAACAGCCTGCCGCCCTCTTCCAGGGCCTCGTAATACTGCTGCCAGAGGCCATCTGTCTTGGCTATCAGAAGGGTATCGGTATCCTCTTCCACCGCCAGCCCCACGATAGGGGCCTCCTTCTGCCCGATGGTGGTAAGAGAAGACCAGGAGCCGCTGTTGGTAGGGTCTGAGCTGGAGCGGATGCCATGGGGGCTGAGGACGTGTATCTTCTCCCCGCCCTCGTAGATCACGGCACCATCACCATAAGCCCGTATCACAGTCATGGCTGCGGTGGAGACGGCAGTGACCAGCATGGCCTCCTGCTCGGCGTCGGCTCCTACACCACAGACGATGATGTCGTTGACCGATACGTTAGCGGAGATATCGGCATTGGCAGTGATGGTCGTGGTGCTGTTGTTGTGGGCACCGTCGATGGTCTTGCCGGTGTCAGTGACGTTGTTACCACCCCACAGTACATCATTACCGGCATTGTTCTTGGTGACGGCGAAGTACTTGAAGCGCCCTTCTACCTTGGTCGAGGCTACCCAGGCTGCGACGGTGGGCTCCTTGTAGATGTACGGCATGGCGATATCGTCCATGTCAGTACCACCCCACCAGCCGGGGGCTACTACCCACTTGTCGTAGTTGGTGCCGTTACGGTAGTTGATGTCATTCTGGGGCCGGGTTCCCCTAACCCAGTTGTCGTCGCCGCCGCTGTAGGTGAACCCACCGATAAATGACCAGAGCTCGGTCTCCTCGAAGCCCCCGGTGAGGCTGGAAGAGGTGTCCCGAGGGGCAGTGGCAAAACCGGACGGCACATAGAAGGTAGAATCAGCGCCGGGGACAGCATCTAATGTAGTGCTGGTCATCTCCCTGGCAGGTCGCAGGGTGCCGTAGGGGTAGGTCTCGATCTTCTTGGAGGTCGCCAGCTTGCCCCGGTCCCCTTCCTTGCGCCACTCCTTGCCCCCGATGCCCTTGATCCAGGTGTCCTGGAACCAGGTCAGGGAGATGGTGGGCGGGTCCTCAGACTGGGTCAGCTCACCCATGGTCAGTTGCCGTGGCGCTATGGGCTGTGCCTCCCGGCTGTCGAAGGGACGCCTGCCGTTCTTGGACCGGGCGTACATGAACCCCCGTCGGTGCTGGGCGTCGTAGTCCTCCAGGACCAGGTCGTGGGTTACCCCGCTGCTAGGCATACTACACGAAGCTCAGAGCGCCTGCCCTGGATATGTCGAAGAGCAGGTAGCGCCCGGAGCCATCCTCTTCAATGTGCCAGGCATTGCGGCCACGGCTGGCCCCCAGGGTACGCATCCGGATGCCTGGTTGCTGGGAAAGGCGGGCCACCTCGGCCTGCCATATGGTGATGTTCTGCAAGAGGTTCTCCCGCTGCTCGGAAGCGGAACGGGTCCAGAGCTGCTGGAACAGGATCATGGCCGAGTAAGCCGTCACCAGGTTGAGCTGGGGCTCGGCTATCTCGGTGGTGCCGGACTCGGTGGAGGGCCGGGAGAGCAGTCCCATCCCGTCCAGGCGCAGGATTCTCCCCCGGCTTGGGGACTCACCTGGAAGAAGGGGATAGTAGGGACCATCCACCTGATTCTCGCTATGCTGTTGCATGACATGCATGGGCCCCCGGACGATGCTGGACGGCACCGTGAGGCGGTGTAGTGAGCCTACTGCCGCCCAGCCGGTGTCGAAGTAGGCCGTGGCTCCAGCGGCAACCTCGCAGATAACCTTGACCTGCGTGGCTGAGGTGGGAACGGCAGCGTCCACCGAAAGCAGACGCCACTCCGAGTCACCCTCATGGTAATCCCCAGCTTCAGTGGATGAGCCATCCCAGTCCAGGATAAGCCTTGCCTGTGACGCTCCATCGGTCCACACACGCATCTTGAACTGGGCCGTCTTACCGGCGATCTCGTTGATGTTGACCTCAGGAGACTGGGTGAGCTGGCCTACAGAGCCACCAGGCCCGGTTAGTTTGACCGAGCTGGAGCCATGGAACACCCGGCTAGTCTCCTGGGTGGTGGTGGGAGAGTTGACCTCGGTCCAGTTGTCGGGGACACCGGAGGTCCAGTCCTCGAAGTCCGAGTTGGAGAGGACGTTGTCCACTATAAGCGTCTCGTCCCGGATGGGCAGGTAGACGGTAGGGAAAAGCTCCACCAGGGCCCTGTTGATAGCGACGTGCTTGAGCTCGGGATCGTAGCGGTGCAGCTCGAATGTGTCATCACTGGATGTCTGGTTGGGCAGGGCTGACTGGAGTATGGAGGTAGGCCCGTCAGTGGCGTTGGCTATGTAGAGCTGACAGCGCCTGGCTTCACCGTCGTTGGCCCCGGAGGTGGCCAGGAAGTACTGCTCCTCGAAGGCCCCGTCATCGCTGCCGCCCGGATAGTTCTTGAGCGTGTCAGAGACCAGGCTGGTCTTGGCGTCGTTGCCATCAGATGAGGTGCTGAAGGAGTTGTAGTCCCCGATAGCCTCACTGAGCGCCCTGCGTAGGTTGGTGCGAGTAGTTGTAGCCATCAGCCTATATCATCCTGAACCACTACCGGGATGTAACCCCGGTTAGGGAAAGTCTGTATGCTGCCGTCCGAGAAAGTCACCTCGAACTCACCCTCATACTCGTCTGCCGTGTTGGTGTTGGTGGCTGAGAACGTGTACCGGACCCGGCCTATGCCGCCGTTGACCACGGTAGCCGAAGCGCCGTCCACCTTGACGGTGCCCGCTGGTTTGACCCGCATGGAGAACTTGACCGAAGCCCCAGTGACGTTGACGGGAGCACCGAAGGCGTCCTTGAGGTCACGGGTGATCGGAGCAGCGGTGTCGTTCTGGCCTATGTAGAATGTCTCTTCTGGCATGATGTGTCCATTATATAGCATCGATCTAGGGATGATGCCATCTATGCTCCTGGGCTGCGGGTTGAGGTCTGGCCACTGCCGGTGCCCGGAGCTGGGGCCGTGCTTGTGGGAGGCGCTACCGCCGTGCCGTCCGGCAGGAAGGTAGGGGTTGAGAGCACCATCACCACCCAGTTACCGCCGGACTCACCCGCTGCGTAGAAGCCATAAAGATCACGGGGGTAGTATTCCGGCATGAGGGTCGCTGGTTGACTGTACCAGGTCAGGTCAGCCTCATCAAAAAGCTGATCAAGGTCTGTGCCCCCGAAGATAGAGGGCATCGTATAACGGTACTCTATAGGAAGAACAGGTTCGTAGTCGCCTATATCGACATACGCCGATAGTGCCCCGAAGGTGAACGGGAACGTATAGGGAAAGAGTACCGGGACTGCTATCGAACTAGGCATATTTGTTTTCCCTGAGTGCCCACAAGCGGGAGTGGACACCCAGGACATTCACCCCGTGACAGGTTAAATGTCTGCCCGTAGGCAGCTATAACATTCTACTCGTTGTCCGTACCGGAATCTATGATACGGAGGGAGATTCCGCCTAAGAATCCTATGAACGCCCCGGTCAATCCAGTGATGATTTCTGTCGCATCCATCTTCCATCCTATCCAAGCTGTGAACGTACAGAAAATAGTAGCTGCCACGATACTGGCGAGGATTTGTGGGCGAAATGCGGTCGTCTTCATAATCTTATCCAGTACAGTCCGGTCTCGGAGTGGTACATCGCCTGTTCCCTAACCCGGCAGATGCGGCAGACCCGGACTCCCCACTCCTCTGGATGTGGTCTCCACCAATGTCGGTTAAACCAGGACATCTCAGCGCAATGCCTTACGCAACCGCAACCGACGGACGAACCGCCTCGGCCCCTCATAGGCCCAGCCTACAGCCATGATGCCACCCACGCCTGCAATCAACGCTGTCATAACCCCAAGCCCTAATGCTGTCTTCATCACTGCACCTTTATCGGTCTGTCTTGAATCGTATTGGTGATGTTTCGGGCGGCGACATTAGGCTCAAATTGGCAACTGGCAGAGTCCACTCCTGAGCCATCACCCACCTTATTACTATTATTTATGGTCAGGTTTCCCACTTTTAACCTGGAAAAATAAGCCTCTCCGTTCCAGGCATCCACATTATCGAGTATCAGATTTTCAACGAAGGCTCCTGATGTCCCGGTGATGTGTATCTGGATGCGGTCAACAACGGAGCCGTCCACCTCGTACACCGAAGACAGCCTCTCACTCTCCAGCACCATATCTGGCACCGTATTGGTGATAGTTGCTGCCATAGTGTGCCCATCGCAGAGTAGGCCGGTGATCAAGTTGGCAACGTCGCTAGTCTCCATCTTGAAAGTAGGGAAGGACGAGTTGGTAACAGTTAGATTGCCAACCCAGAGGTAGGCGGTGGCCCCGGTTACGGCGTTGGTCAGTGGGCTGATGTCCAGTGCCCGTGAGATGCCAGTGCGCCCAAGGTCAGTGTCTTTTATACGGAGGGTACTTATCCTGGCCCCATCAGCCAAGCGAATGGATAAGGTCTGGCTCTCTGTACCGTCAGGGTAGTCCTCGTTCTTTTTACCCATCGTCTCCAAGCCCGCAGCAGTAACAGCGTACTGTGCTGGCTCAGGCCAGTTGTATGTACTCGACGCCACATCTTTGATGGCGAAATAAAGCCCCACGGTTACGGCTGCGGCACTGACCACGATTGCCATCACCACTACGGTTGTTACATGCCGGTTAGCGAATCCAACCCGCCACAGTTTAAACGCTGGCATCTTGGGAGACGGGATGCGCCTGTCCCCAATCATTCGGCATATCTTTTCAAATAGCGTCATTTTCCATTCCCCGGTGCAGCGAATAGGCTTTGGAGTATGCCCGTAACAGGTATGGTGAGTATGGATAATGTCATTACGAGAGGCTCCACGTTACTCAACACATGCTGGCTTGTCGTCGCTGAGATTATGATCCTGCTTCCCAGAAATAGCCAGGTAAAAACGACTGGTGCGGCGATTATAAGCCGGACGATATCGCCGCTCGTCATCTGGATTTTTTCGGACTTGTCCTCCGTTGCTTTTAATCGTTCTAACTCCGCCCGCAGGTCATCTATCTCAGCCATAACTCAGGTCTGGGTCGTACAGGTGGCAGATGTGCTGGTCGTCTATGACAGCGGTGCCGTTGTGGTATATGTGGGCTATCTTGTCCAGACCGTTCCACTCCGCACTGAGATCACCAACGTAGGTCGTGACGAATTTCAGGGCGTCGGGGTCGTTCCACGGTAGCCGCTCATCCCGCAGCCGCCAGTCCTGGGAACTGCGCCGGTAGCAGAGTCTGTTGTGTGTGCGCTTGCGTTCCAGCCCTTCCACCATCCCATGCGCCGGGGCTTCTGGCGGGCGGTACATGGTCAATGTCTCGCCGTCCAGCCTAGACATAGCCCGTAGTGTTATGCGGCCCCGTCCGTTATCGGTCCCCACTACCACAGCCTTGCCCAGGTACTCCTTGAACCACCACGTCTTCCCACCTATGATCACCCGCATGTAGCCCCTGGACCTATCCCAGGACAACTCTATGCTGTGGACACCAGTAGGTATCGGCTCCTGCGGCCCTATAGGAGCATCATTCTGGTACTGGGCGTCCTCGTAGGTGCCGATACTAAGCAGGGTCACTAGCTAACACCGCTTCCTTTTCCTTCTTCCCGTTCTTGCCGAACTCCTTGGTGACTTCCTCGATGCAGGTCATATCAGGAGGCGGTGGCAGGGTGCGGATGTCGCCGTTCTCCATCACTTGCAGCCGCTCCAGGGTGAGAGGCGCACCGTCCACCAGCATGTCAGGGTTCTTGAGCGCACGGAGGATGTTCTGGGCGAAGGCCAGCTTGTCAGCCGTGCGGCCCAGATCGTTGGTGATTCCCTCAATCATCTTGGTGTACTTCTCGGCCATGTATGGCCCCATATCAGGCATAAATGCTCCTATGCGTCTGCGATGCTAGATGCGATGCTGGCTATCTTGGTCTTCAAGTCAGCGTAGGCTTGAGCGTATGGGTTGGAATTGCTGGTCGGGTCGTAGGTGCAAGTGAAGTGGTCAATATGTGGGGAATGAAGACGGTTACCCCATTCTGGATATTCCCCGGCGGCGTTACGCACCGCAGCGGAAGCGTGGAGAACCACGTCATACAGGCATGACCAACTAACGGGGTCGGTGTCGTACTTCTTGACGGTGACAGACTGGATACGGCCATAGACACCCGCTACCGCTGAAGGCAGTCCTTGTAATTTGTCCGTGGTGAAAGTTATTGCCATTTATTTGCCCTCCGTAAGAGCCTGGACTTGACTCGTGAGAGCAGTTATCCGTTCTTGCTGCTCTTGAAGCTGGGCGTGAAGTTGCCAGATGGCCCCATTGTGTAGTCGTTGGAGTCCAGTCACGTTTAGCAGCCCCTCATTTTCTAGGGTGCATCCCAGGATACCAGCCTCCACTAAAGTACATTCGTTGTAGGTGATAAAGTCTTCCCACCGACATGCTACACGACCCCCCGCTCCATAATTAGACCGATTGATATCAAAGGCTCGTACTAACTGGGCATCGTCATATGTATCTGTTATGTCGGGTAGAGTGCCGCAGGCTCCTGCGTGGACATCGCCTGTAGCATCCACAATAAACTTTGTAACCGTGGCAGTATCTATCGAAAATAGGTTCCCGCAACCCGCCGTAGGATTAACACAAGTCCCAGAAGGGTCTTTTTCGTCAGCACGAATCCGGACAATCCCGTAACCGGCACCCGATGTCTTCGTGGCGTTAGCCGTTTCGCCCAGTAAGCCAGTCAAGAAGATTGCACTATGGTTACCTGAATCCGTATCAGTAGCCCCAATTATCTGCAACCCACCCCCATCGGCACTTTGCTTCTTGAAGGCTCCGTAGGTGTCGGTTTCTACCCAACTTGTAATTCCGTGGGCCACGTCGCAACTCTTGAAAGCCAGGACTTCGGTGTCATATCCCCCTTGTTGTATAGTTAATCCTCGATTCATTTTTCCGTTGGCAGTTTCTTTAATAAGTACCATTGCATCTGAGTTCAATCGTAATGAGCCGCCGCCGCCTGCTATCAATTCAAGCACATCGGCACCCACACGGTACATGCCAGTGTTCGTATCACCGGAAAAGGAATAGGCTGGCGCACAGGCGGCACCATCTGCTATTCGCAATGGGCCGCAACCAACGCCGCCCGCCGCCCACGTCAGGGTTCCGCTTCCATTCGTGGTCAAAGCCTCGCCGCAACAGCCGTCATCAGCCGGGAGCGTCAGCGTGTAACTGGCTGCCATATTCTGGACTTTGATGGCGGCGTAATGGCACCCAGCATCGCTGTCTTCCAGAATCCGCAGTTCGCCAGCCTTAGTAGCGTTGCCACCGAGGTAGACCACGGAATCTCCGCCATCCAGGGTCAGCACCGTATTGGTGGTGCCGCCGTCGTTGACTTGGAAGATGAGGTCACTGTCGGACGTACCAGCCTTGACCGTCCACGTCCCACTGGAGTTGGAGAAGTCCAGCCCGGTGGTGTCCCCGCTGCCTGCCTTGAAGGTGATGTTGTCCCCGTCAGCGTCCAGCACTATGTCGGTGGTGGCATCTACGGTGAAGGCTGCAGTGGCTGTGATGGTGCAAGCATCATAAGTCACGTTGTCTATCACAACCCCGGCACTGGCAGTTACCACTCCGGTCACTCCTAATGTCCCGCTCATGGTCACGCCCTCTGAGCAGTTGGTGGTCACGATGTCGATGATGCCAGTCTTACCGGATGCGTCAAAGGACAAAGCCGAGGCGTTATTATCCAGCAGGTCTATGTCGGTAGCAGCACTGAGCGTGATACACCCGCCGCCTATGGTCAGGTCAGTCACTGACGGTGAGGCGGTCCAGGCCGGGATGCAGGAGTCACCCATGCTGAGAATCTCGTTTGCATTACCCCTACCCAGGTTCTTCAGCACCGTGGCAGACGAGGCGTACATGATGTCGCCGGTCGCTTGGCAATCAAAGATATGCCCGGTGCCGTCAGTGGTTATGTATTCAGCCTGGGTTAATGCCGTGCCAGGGTCCTTGTGTTGAAACTCGTTAGCCATAGGAAGCTCCTATCTATCGTAGCCACGCTCCAGGGCCTTGTGGAGCCGGTGCCGGTTCTCCTGCTCCTCGATCCGCTTCAGGAATGGGGAGCAGCCTTTGTTGCAGCGGGGCTTGCCGCAGGTAGCGGCGTTGCACAGGAAGCAGTAGCCCCGTTCTACTCCAGACCCGAAGTGAACGTGGACCAGGTATTGACAGTGGCAGCAGTTGAAGGTGCTGGACTCCGACAACGGGGCGTAAGGGTCGGTGATCAGCGCATACCCTTCCCTGGAGCCTGAGTGTATGCTACTCAATCCAGTGGAACCCTATCATGTAGTCGGTGGTAGCCGAGGCGTGGGCCGCTACTCCCCCGAAGCCATCAGTAGTGATGGCAGGGGCTACGAACTCGCCACCTGGCGGGGCTACCCATCTGTAGGACGCACGGTGATTGAGTGGTACACGGAGCAGGTCACCGTTTGCCGGGGTTGTTACACCTGTACTGGCTATGGTGGCAACGTAGGCAGGCTCCGTGGTGAGATTACTGTGTAGCACCGACGTGGAAGCCCTGGAGTTGGCTACACCATCTTCTATGGCCGTGGCTGTTATAGCCCCAGCACTGGCTCCAGGACCCGTGACCTGGCCGATGTAGTATATGGACACAAGGTCGGCAGGAGTACCGATATTGCCCATGTTGATCTCGTAGAGCCAGATGCGGTGAACCGTACTGGCATGGACAGTCAAACTTATAGCGGAGTCAGGCTCAGTAGCATCAGCAATCAGCGTCTGGAACCCGTCGCCGTGGAATCTTGAACCAGCCATCTAAGGCCTCCTAGTAACCAGCCCCTTCCTCCACACCCCAGACCATGCCTGAGACGGTGGAAGAACCAGTTACGTCGATCTGTAAGTCGTCATTGCTTGCCAGCAGGATTCCATCTCCCAGGTCGGGGGAGGTGTGGACGCCCGCTGCGGCAAGGAGAGGGGTCTGGGCCAGGACCGTGGTGTCAGCAGAGGCCGCTACGAACTCTATGGCGGCATTGGCCGACGAGGACAGACACCAGCCTAGTAGACGGACACGCCTGTCGTTGGTGGGCACCCACACATTCTCGGGGGTGCCCGCCGTGATGCCGTTGGCGTCTATCATCTTGAAGACGTTTGCCTGTATCTTCCCGCTGCGGTTCTGCCCTGGCATTAGAACGGCTCCGATTTGGTGTAGGCTACGTCTTGCCTGCCACCGCCCCGGTAGTATATGAGGACGCAGGTCACGTCGGAGCTGTCATCAGAGATCAGCTTCATCACCTTCTGGTGAGCGTGAGGGATACGTCCTGGATGTCCCAGGGTGACCTTCTGGCCCAGCGTTGAGGTTGGCGTGATGCTGGGTGCCATGTGCAGGCTGTCACCTGACGGGCATACCACCACGATGTCCCCACAGTTCTGGGGAATGGTGGCCCCGGCGCTGGACAGGGTCTCAGCCGAGGAGCCCAGAGCCAGGGACTCGGCGTGGATTATCTCATCTTTCTTGGGTATTACTTCTGCCATCAGTAGCTCCTACCGGATGTCCCACCGCCCGGTCCCGTAACCCTCAGACTTCCATCCCTGGAGCTGTCGGGTGATGTGCTGCCTGTGCTCGTCCGGGTCCAGATGGGGCGGGTTGTCCAGTATGGGGATGTTGTGCTCCCGCAGCCAATCGACTACGGTGCCCTGGTGGTCGGAATTGGGCCAGTCCATCCGGTTAAAGACGGAACGGACCATCTTGGCTATACTCCGGGGATCAGCGCCAGCACGGGCGTCAGCGAGGGCTGCTACCAGCGTCTCGTCCATAGCGGGAGCGGTGGCTACAGCGTCATCGGACTCCGTAGTCCCATTCTCCCAGTCACGGTGTGCCTTGCTGGTCTGATGCATGGCCAGGGCCCTGGAGGTCGAGACCTCCCTGCCACAGCCACATGTTAGAGTAACCATCTTAACCACCTATTAGTCATATCGCTCTTTTGTAACTACCGCCGAGTACAGCCACCTGAGCCACCAGGGAGGCTTCTTCATCAAGCCTACCGGATGCCTGAGAATAGCGCCTACATTCGTTTGAAGAAAAGGTGAACTACTCTCCCTGACCGGACGTGGCTTGGGGGTAGGCTCGGGCTGGGGAACCAGTTGACTCGTGATCGAGTGAAGCTTTAGCAGCTTGTTAGAAGCCAACCAGAAATCAGCCGCAGGTGGACGAGACGGGTTGGCCCCTTCGTCACGGACGCTGAAGCCAACCTGACTGTTCACCAGGTCTGCATGGACACAGGTGTTGCCACCCAGGTCCACACGGATGTACTTCGTCTCGTCCAAACCTAGACCACCAAGGTGCCAAGGTTCAGACCGAGAATCTGCTGTTCACCACCACCCACGCCATCTGGGTCGATCAGGATGGCGAAGTTACGACCCGGTCCCTGAAGACCGGAGTCGAGCACACCAGAGACATCGAAGGTCACCAGCAGGTTATCTGCCGGGGTTGTCTCCGAGGTACTGGCTGTGACTGCCGTGCCAGTGTCCTGGGCATTCGACGCATTGTCGTAACCGGCTGTGACGGTGAAGTCATAGTCCACAGCAGAGCCTGCTGAGTTATTGGTTACGACCCGTGCCATCTCCAGTTCAACGAAGTTGTCGGGGAAACGCCCTACAAGGTAGGCAGTCTCAGAAGCACCGTCCAGGCCGGGACCAGGCCACCCATCCGTCGCCACACCAAGGCCAGGCTCGCCGGAAGTGTCATAGGCACTCACGGGGAAGAACTGGTTCTGGTAGCTTGGGATACGGATGTTAACTCGGACCTCAGAGGTAGACAGAGAAAACCCAACAACCTGCTTTATGGCAGCGTTAGTTGTTGGGATGGTGGCTGTGATAGCACCGGCAGTCTCTGACAGGTACATAGCCGTGCCCTGCGTGTAGGGAGCATCACTGTCAACCAGGATGCCACCAGTACAGAGTACGCCTACGTCACCAGAATCATAGGTGTTAACCGCCATTGCCTCGCAGAAGGTGGTGTGAGCGGAGGCGTCTGCCAGCTCCCAGTCGGTGCCGTCGAAGTACATCATGTCTCCGGCGGTCACGTCCGTGGAACCGATAGTCGCAGCGAACACATTTTCAGCTTTAAATACATGTGGGTCAGCCATTGGGCTTTCCTCCCATCATCAGATTACGGAACTGTGCTCAACAGGAGGGATGTTCCGATTAGGCAGCCGAGTCGATTCCAGCCAGTCCAGCGCAGGACTTGGCCGAGTAGACCACGGCGTTCAAGTAGACGGCCATGCGGTAGACATCCTCGTTCTTGTCGAACTTGGTGCCCAGGCGCTGCACGTCGGGTTCCAGGACGCCGCCGTTGTGGATCATCGTCCAGCCCTGTTTCTCCTCGCCGGTCTTGATCGCATAGATGGTCGTTGCGGAGGAGGAGCCCCAGCCACCGGCATTCTCATACTGTTCGCTGTTGGTGATGTAATCATTTATCACCACAGGGATGCCATTGTAGAGGACGTACTGGTGTCCAAACATCTCGGCGCTGTTAAGGATGACGCCGCTGCCAGTGGCCCTAGCCAGGGCTGTGAGCTTCCGGCGCATGGTCTTGTTCATCATCAGGAAGTCAGGCTTGCCATTCTCCACCAGGTCGATCAAAGCGTCCAGGCGGTCAAGGGTCAGCTCGGTCTCGTCCCCGGCTATGGTGGAGGGCTGTGAGCCGTCGTCCATCATGAGGAGGCGGGAATCGCTGATGAGCAGGGAAGTCAGTCCCTCGGGCTCCGTGCTTACGCTACCGGAGTTGCCGGTGACGAGGAGGTCTTCCAGCTTGCGGGCGATGGATTTTGCCATCTTGGAAAGCAGGACGGCTTCCTGGGACTGGACATTGTCCACGGTCTGCATGGCGAAGCGGTCCAGCGGATGCTGGATGCCCACGGTGGTCAGCGAGACCGTCTTCTTGGTGTAGGTAGGCTCGGTGTCGGACCATGTGTCACCCACGGTATGGGTGGCGGCGGCACCGAGTGTGCTCTCCCGGTTGTAAACCAGGGAGTTGCCTGAGAAGGAACGGAATTGTAGGAATGGGGCCAGCTCGGATGCCGTGATGATGTTGTCGAAAACACCGGCTATGACATCGTCGTTGGCCAACTTCTGGTATTCAGAAAGAGTTGGCATTTGATTACCTCTAGAGTGGGTTTTGTCGGTTTCTCAGACCCCGCTCAATGAGAGCGGAACCATGGAGGTCTTCATTGCCCCCAGCTATGGCAGAGCCTGTGTCCAGGTCGTTGACGCCAGCCTTTTCCAGGGCCTTCTTTGCCGATTGCTTCGACTCCTCACGGAGCGATTTCTTCTCGGCATCAGACTTGCGCCTTTCTTCCTGAAGGACCATTCGCTGGGCATCTATCTGAGTGTCATAGACCTCATCGTAGTTGCCCTGCTGGGCCTTGTTCCAGGCAGCTTGCCATTGGGTCTGAATCTTGGTGGCATCCTCCTCACTGATGAGAAGGTTGCCTTCCTCGTCCTGTACTGTCGATAGGAGGCGGGCCTGCTCTTTGTCGTACCGGCCATTCCAATCACGGTCAGCCTGGCTCTTAGCAGCCTCCTGGTTTATCTGGGATATCTGGCTCTGGAACTCGTCACCGCCCTGGAATGACTCCATGGTAACGGTGAGCACCTTCCGCATAGCCGCTATCTCGTCTCGAAAACCAGCTAGTTCCGCATCCCTGTCCGATTCCTTCCGGCGTAACCCGTCCCTGGACTTCTGGTCGTTCTGTAGCTTGCTGACCAGGGCCTCCAGCTCCTCGGTTTTGGCCTTGTAATCGGGTTCTTCCTGGGGCTCCTCATTAGTTTGAGGCTCCTCAGTCTGAAGTTCCGGTATCTGGGTATCCAGTTGTTCCTGCATGATGCTCCTTAGAGGAGGGATCACTTGTTAGATAGTAAACATACTTAGGTTGAAAAGTCTACGGGGACGTAGCGCCCACTGGCTCGGCCAGCACTCCTTGCTCGGCAAGCGGGTCCTGTACCTGGCGCTCCCTCTCCAGCTCCTGCTGTTCGTAGATGCCCAGGGTCTCAGCCTCCAGGCCAGCCACCGTATGGGGGGTCTCGGCATATCCCCAGGTGATAAGGGTATCCTCGATCCCACTATCCGGGTCATCTCTCATACTGACCTTGAGTGAACGCCAGGTCTTCAAGATAGGCTCCAGATTGTAGCTGTACAGGTCATTCTCCAGGATACGTCGCTGCTTCTGGTTGGCGTCTAACCATTCCTCGAAGGCTTCCACCTCTATCTCGTCATGGAAGCCCTTGGCCTCCTCGGTCAGCGCCCAGTAGGGACGGAGCACCTCCCTGGCTTCACGGAGCTCGGCTATTATAGGAGGCTCACCCTCCCGGAGCAGGTTCTGCATCCTCTGGATGAGCTCCTTGCCTGCCCCCTCCTTGCCAAGCTCACGGTCATAGTCATTCTCCAGACTCTTCATGATAGACTCGGCCCTCTCCCAGTCATATTCCCCTGTGAAGCGGTTGGTCAGGTCTGCCGAGAGAAACTTGTCTATGTAGTCGTTCATGGCCCGGTTCTCGATATGCTCTTTGTCCCGCTTCTCCTTATCGTTGGCCCGTTCCTGGAATACCTTCTTAGCCTCTACAGCTTCCTTGGACTCCAGGAACTTGTTCCGGGCCCCTCGGGCTTCAGCATATATCTTGGGTAGGGCCTCACGGAACTCCTTGCCCCTGCCATATAGGGTAGCCCTGCCTCTTACCTGGGTCCACATGTCATCCTTGATGCGGTCCATGTTGTCCCGGTAGTTGCGGGTGATAAGGTTCTTCTCCCGCTGGTTGCGCTCGATCTTGCCGGTGATATCCTCCAGCTCGGCCTGGCGCATAACCTCTTTCTGCTGTTCTACGTTGAGCTCACTCCAGTCCATCACCCGCTCATTAGGGCCTAGCTGTCTCCAACCTATACGCTCCTGGGCCGCTTGCCAACCGGAGCTGAAGGAGCCTTTCTCCTTGACGAAGCCCAGACGGAGCATGGCCTGGTTGCGGGCCACTTCCCGCTCGTCGTAGACATTGCCCGCCGAGGTGCGGGCACCTAATTCAGCAGCCAGTAGCGTGAGGGCTTTCTCGCCCTCCAGCTTGCCCTGGATGACGAAGGGCACACCCTGGGTCCCTACATGCTTGGCCAGGTCTTGATACCCGTCTATCTCCTCGTAGGGCAGGGCATCCCTCCCCGTAAACTTCTCCGCAATAGCCCCTACAGTCTCGGTTATGGGAGCACCCCTGCCGCTGAGGAACTTGAGCAGGGGGTTGTTGTAGCGGTCCATGGTGATGAGGGAGCTGGGCTCCGTGAAAGCGCCTATGGTGATACCAGCCAGTAGCTGGGAGATGGCACGGACCTGGCCCCCTACTCCTATCCAGTCGTCACCTATCTTGTGGGATAAGAAGCGCTTGCCATTGAGCGGGTTGAGACCAGTCTTGATGTCCTCCCAGTCCTTGCCTAGAGCGAAGCCAGTCATCACATAGACGCTGGTTGCGCCAGAGGCCAGTACAGCGAGGGAGCGGGCTGCTCGTCTGCCAACCGGGCTGGTAGGGTTGAAGGTGGCATCCTTGACCAGGGCCACGGTTGAGCGTAGCAGGCGGGGGGAGAAGGCTAGGAACATGCCCTCGACGGCCCGCTGGCTGGGGGCCACACCCAGAGCACGGGAGTCCAGTGCGCCGGTCAGGTTGCGTATATGCTGGGCTATCTCAGCCTCGGCTGTAGCTTTCAGGGCAGGATCAGCGCTGTCTATGTTCTTCCAGCTCTGACGCATACCCTTGAGGAGCTGCACCCTGGACCAGCCCAGACCTACGTTGTAGGAGGCCATGAACCTGCCGAAGGACTGACGGCCACCCCAGCGCATAACGTCTCGGGTCTCCTTGCCCACCTTGGGGATATACTCCATGAGCGCTCCTGGGGAGAAGCCCTTGCCAGCTTGCAGTGCGGCGAAGAACTCCGGGTCTCCCACGGACACGCCGTGCTGGGCCAGCCACTGGTACTCGTTGATGTTCTCCCTGATGAGTCGGCTCTGGACAGCGGGGTCAAGAAAGGCCTGGTAGTGACGCAGGGTGGCACGGGACCAGGCGGCTGGGTTGGAGGCCAGCACGGGCAGGCCCTGGATGAAAGGCATGGCGAAGTCCAACGAGGCCGAGAGGAACCGGACGACGTTACCGAATTGCTCGAAGGACTTGAAGACCTTGTCGCTTATGTGCTCATCCCCCAGTACCAGGGGGAGCCTCTTGTTGAGCAGGTCGGCGTCCTCACGCCGGAAGAACTTTCCACGCCAGGTGGCTATGGCGATGTCGTCGGGCTGGTTCACCCCCCAGAGTTCGCTGGGAGAAGCCTGCTTTTTCTTGGCCGCTGCAAGTTCATCCAGGTACTTGGTCTTGGATAGCTTCCATGTCATGTCAGCGGAGTTGAGCTCGGTCTTGAGGGCGTCCTGATAGTCAGTGAGTATCTTCATCCTGGCCTTGAGCTGGTTTTCCAAGTTAAAAGCTCTAGCCTGCTGTCGGGCCTCAACACGCTCCCTGGCCTCTAGCTTTCTCAGTTGTTCCTTGGCCTCGCTTATCTTGCCCATGATGCGGCCACGGTTGCCAGCATACTTGAGGCCTTCGAATACCTGGTCGGGCTGTACCTCCCCTGTGAGGGAGATGCCTGGGGACTCCTCGAAGGGCAGGTTCTCCAGGTCGTTGATGACCTTATTCAGTTGGTGGACATGCCTTATGCTGTATGACCGGGACCGTCTTGAGCCTGCTTCCCGGGCACCCGTGACCTTGACGTGACCCAGGACCGTCTTGAGCGCCCGCTGGGTCTTGCGGAGCTCTACCTCCAGGCCTGACTTGAGAGCCCAGGCTTCCTGGTAAGCAGATCGGGTGGGCTTGGAGACGAGGTCCGTGGCCGTGATGGAGAGGGGCTCCAGGGTGTCGTCCAGTTGCTTCTTGGCTACCTTGCTGTAGGCCCAGCGCAGGTGCAGTTCCAGCACCTTGCGGGGGTCGTTGGAGTACCGGACGCCCTGGTTGAGGAAGCCCTCGGTGGCGTCGTCTATGTGGCGGCGTATGTCGGGGTCGGAAGCGCCACGGATCAGGACGCCTCTTATCTCGTCTACCGAGCGGGGGACGTAGTACTCACCCTGGGTCCTGGACCGCATACGCTGGTTGATGCCGTGGAAGTCCAGCAGGGCGGGAATCTCCACGTTGGTCACCTGGTTGTAGTCCTTTATGAATGCCTGTTGAGCATCGGTGAGGTCGTACCTGTCGGGATGTTCCAGGACGTTGTACCAGAGCTGCTTGGACGAGGTGCCGTTCTTGAGCTTGAGGCCTTTCCAGAAGCCATCACGGTCCAGAGGGAGCAGGTGGCTGCTGCGCCCGAGCTGGCCTCCCTTCCAGCCCTTGCCCATGTGGAAGTCGAAGACCGAGCTCATCACCGTACTGACCATCTCATCGGAGGATATGCGCTGCTGCATGAAGCCTAGATAGGCCTTGCCCACGTCACTGTCCATGGCGGCACCGGGGTTTACGCCCGTCTTGGCCAGGAATTGGCGCATAGCGGGGCTGTCCACGGTCTTTACTGAGGCTATACGCTCGGACAGGTCTAGTAGGGGGGCTACGAACTCGTTGTGGGCCGCTGCGCTCTCCAGGCCAAACTCCTTTATCATGTAGGAGCGGTCCTGGCCCAGGAAGACATCCTCTACCATCATCCCCTCGAAGGGGGTCTGCTCGAACTCCTCCAGCATAGAGGCCCGTCTGGCACCGCTGATGTCCACATCGACAGCTCCCTCTGGGATGAGGGTACGTCGGAGTGGATCGATCTGAGTGGAAGGCGTGGAACGGCTGGATAGGGCGGCTTCCTGACTGAGCTCCTGGGCTTCCGGGGTCTTGGTAACTAGCCTTGCCTTGTCCCTGGTAAGTGTGTTCAGGCGCTCCCTTATCTTGGCAGCTTCATCCACGTTACCGGCGTCGGCTGCTGTCTTCATGCGCTTTTTGCCTGCATTGAGGGCCCTGTTTATCTGGCCAAGGCGCTTGTTCTCCCAAGGAGACAGGTTGGGCCTTGCCTTGGTTGATGCCCTGGCTACGGGGACAGTGATGCCTCCTAGTTCACTGGCATAGACGATACCCCGGAGCAGCGACTTGGCAGAGCCATAGACGATGGTGGGGTCATATAGGGCACCTTCTGCCATGTTCTGGTACCAGGGCAGTGTACGGCTGGTCTCCACAGACTCGTTCATGAACTCATATAGGTTGGACCGGCCAGCTAGTAGTCTGCCCGTGTCGGTGGTGGGGTTCCGGATCAACTCCCGTATATTAGTTGCCTGCTCCATAGCCAGAAGGGGTGGTGACCCTGCTTTAACAAGACTGGAGATAGGAGCTATCTCGGCTCCAAACCTGGCTATAGGGGTAAAGGTACTCTCTAGCGCCCCCAGTGGTGCTGTGGTCAGGCCCAGGAGGTTCTGCCCTAAAGACTGGGACTGGACTTGGGCAGCTCCGACGCTCAGTTCCCCGAAGGGTGGGAATGAGGGCTCCTCTTGACGGAACGCAGCCTTCGGGTACTGCTCCTGTATGCGCTGGAGCGTGGTGTCGGCGTTCAGTTGGCGCTCGGTCAGGGTTATCTCGGGGGGAGCTGATACTGGTGCCTGGGTTGCCGTAGGGAACAGCCTTGGCGGGGCTCTCCAGCTCTCGTCCTCCTCCGTTACATCTACGCCAGTCTCGTTCCTGCGGAGCGTCTCCTGACGGAATCGGTTACTACGGGCGCTGTTGAAGTCCTCCAGGGTCAGTGGCTGTTGTCGGGCCTGCTTGTCCTGTAGGAACTCGCCTTCCGTTATATCGTCTTCCATGGGGGCAAAGCGGTCCCAGGAGCCCATGCGAGGGGGGCGCTCTGGCTTAGGGAGCTCTAAGGCAGGCGGGCGCACCAGGTCTAGCCCGTAATCCTCTTCTTCAGCCTGTTCCCTGAGGCGCTGTTCCTCTAGCCTTATCTTCTGTAAGCGGCGTCGGCCAGCGGTCTGGATCGGTAGGTCGAAAGCCATTATCTAGCACCTCTACTACTGAATGGCAGCATCCGGACGGTGGGTTGCCGAGCGCCCCTGGGCTGCGTCAGTTGGAGCTCCTGGGCGAAGGACTTGGGCGGGATGCCTGCCTGGGACGCCAGGTCCATGAATACATCTCTGGACTCGGGCGTGATGTTCTGGAAGGCCTGGGCCGAGGGCAGGGTCAGGCCTGCGGCACGGGACAGGTAGCCTCGGGGCGGGGTGATGGCACGGCCAGCCTGAAGTTGGCGCAGGCCAAAGGGTAGGCCCTCGAAGACCACGCCGCCGGACTGGTAGCCTGGGACGCCCCGACGCTTGGCCTGGCGCACCTGGCGTTGGTTGAGCCCTTTGATGGGAAGAACGAATGTGCCGGGTGGGAGGTCTACGAGCTCGGGGCCTTCTTCACCTACTATCTCAAGGTTCTTGCCATGGGTCATGCCACCTTGGGCATAAGAATGGGTTTCAAAACCTTGCTCTGATAGAGCCGCATCTATATCTTGCCAACTACCCAAGTCTACATCAGAGACGTCAAATCCTGTCTCCGTCCTACCGATGTCTACTCCAGAGGTAACGGGTCTTTCCATCTCTGCGGCTGCTTCTTCGGCTTCTTCATACGCTTCTTGATACGCTACATTAGACCTTCCTTGAGAAGAAGTAGAAATAGTATCCGGAGTTATACCAGAAACAGGAGCAGGAGCAGGAGCATCAGCAGGAGCATCAGCAACCTTACTGGAGAAACTACCTTGGCTCACCATACTATCAGCGGGGGCGTTGGCTATTACGTCATTTCTCTTCTTGTTTATAGCGTTTCTGATGGCAGTGCCTACGTTCTGGCCTGACTTGGCAGCGTTTCTAGCTATGTTCGCTATATGGTCTACGCTAAGTGCGTTGGCTCCAGACGTGCTGCCATCCGGGTTAGTGGTTTTGATGATATCCAATGCCCCTAGAGACTCGGCGAAGTCCACCGCATTGTCTATGGTCTCGCCGGTAACAGGGTCCACATACAGTGCAGCAGTCGGATTAGCGCCAGGGGTTCCTTTTGTTCCACGGTATGTACGGGTCACACCATCAACTGTCTCTTGGTAGGTTGGTACGTCACCAGAGTCACCAGTAGGATCACCACCAGCAGCGGCATAGGCGGCATCTACGGTTCTTTGCCCGGTAACACGGTCCTTATTGGCCTGCGCTATCTTGAGATTGTAGTCCTGCTGTTGCTTCTGGTTGGCGGTCTCTAGCTTGGCCATACGCAGGTCGAAGTTGGCTTTCTGCTGTTCGAGCTGCTGTTGTTGTTGGCTGATGGTTGCGTCCTGTTGGTCGGTGAGGGGGGTGCGGCCCTCCTGGAAGCGGGTCATGAACTGCTGCTGCTCCGCTGCCGAAGGTGGACGCCCTGCCCGCAGGCGCTGCTGGAAGGTGTTGTACTCCTGTACAAGGAAGTCGGGTTGTGGGCCCACCCTGCGGATGGTGCCTGGGGGCGGGGGCTCGACGGTGGTCTCACCACGGGCCAGCGAGGATATGAGCTGCTGGTCTGCGGGGGACCGGGCAAAGGCCACAGCGGCCTGGAAAGCCTCCAGGGCAGTGGGGCGGGTCTTGAAGTCCTGGAAGGCGAAGGCCTTGTCGAAGTCGCCGTCGATAAGGGCCTGGGCTATGACCTCGTCCAGGTTGGCGGCACGGGTCTGTGAGACCTGACCACTTAGCTGTTGGATGAGCTGTACGCCATCACGGCTGATGACGCCAGGCTGGAAACGAGGGTCGAGCTCCTCTAGGCTGGTATCTCCTTGCTGGAGGAACTCACGCCCACCCATCTGTACGACGCCGGGTTGGGTACGGGGGTCCATCTCCCGGATAGCGCCTGTGGTCTGCTGCTCGAACCAGCGCCCGGTGTTGGGGTCCCGGAACGTACCTGACTGGTACTTGGTAGGCCAGGGCGCTAGTCTGCCATCGGGCTGGATGACAGCGATCTCTCCGTTTGGGAGTGTGGTCAGTTTACCCTCACGGTAGGGCTCGAAGAAGGTTAATCTACCGTCTGGCTGTTTGACATACCACTCGTCGGTTTGCTCATCCTGGAGAATCTCGGCGGTGGGTAGTTCCTCGTCGTGGGGTATCTGGACCTTGGTGCCATCGTTGAGGATGACCACGGTGCGGTCATCGAGTTCTACCTCATGGGCTATCTCTATATCCTTGGGGTCCATGACCTCGGTGTCAGCCGAGAAGCGGAACTTGGAGCCGTCCGTCATGACCGCTACAAGCTCGTTGTAGCCAGGCTCTCCTTGCTTACCCAGGCGCTCGGCGTGGGAAAACTTGACCTTGCTGAGGTCCACGTCTGCCGGGATATGGAAGTTCTTGACCTGGTCGCCTACGGCATACCACTGTAGGCTGCTGCCGTCGTTGAGCATGGTAGTGCGGAGCTCCTTGATATCGGCACCTGAGATGACCTTGTCGGGCTTCTCGATGTTCTGGCGTATCTTGGTGCCATCCATGAGCTCATAGACGATCTGATTGCCCACCACGTTCTGTGCTCTGATCTCAAGGAGCTGGGTGGGGTCGAGGCCCTGGATGTTCTTCTCGGAGGCTCTGAAGCCAACCAGCTTGGGCTTACCGTCTGCGCCTATCTGGAAGAAGCCGGTGTACATGTCGCCAGAGAACTCATCCCTGACCTGTTCTTGCTGGATGTTTATCGCACCAGGAGCCCCAGGAGCGAGGTCTTTGAAGTGCAAGAACCACCGCCCTTCGGTGTCATTCCAGAGCACGTCAAAATCGTCGGGGTCTACCTTGCCTTTGTACTGATCAAGATTAAACGCTCGTTTAGCCTCAAACTTGGCAGCGGCCTCGCCTTCCGGAGTATTCGGATGTTTTTTAGTCAGTGGATGTGGGTCCATTATGCCCCCTCTGCCGTGCCTCTTAGAAGTTTCAATGTAGCCTCAAGCCCGTTCTCCTGGATGAAGGCTTGCTTCTCCTGGGGACTGAGCTGCTGGAACTGGGATGCTGCGCTGGCCCGGTCACGGACACGGCGCTGCATGAATGGTATGGGCCGGGACCTGTCGGCCTTCTTACGCATGTCGTCAAGCTCGTCCTTCATGGACAGGACGGCCTCGGTGAACTCGTTCTTGTTAGGCAAGGTTAGCTCCTGTGCGGCCAGGAGAGGCCGTGTTGGGTGTCAGTCCCTGGCGTAGTTGGCCTTCCGCTGCCGGGGCCCCTCCCGTCTGTCCCATGGACTGGTCGAGGGGCATACCATCCGGGCCTAGCATGGAGCCACCGCCACCTCCCATGGGGCCACCGCCGCCTCCCTGGGCCATGCCTATGGCACGTTCTACCAGGGCTTCGATACCCTCTTCTCGGGCCACCTCCATCGCCATGGCCTGATGGACGAGGGGGTTCTTGCGTACCCAGTCCATGAGCAGGCGCTTGCGCTCCCCTGTGGCGTCCTCCAGATGGGCGTCCGATGACCAGTAGGTCTCGGCAGACTTGAGACCGGCGGCTACTTCCTGCATGCCGAGTTGGCGCTGCTGGAGCTGCAGGACGGGGTCTACCAGGTCGAAGGAGACGTGGATCGTGTAGTCGGACTCTACGTAGGAGGGACGAAGCGTCTTGCCCCGGACGGTGAGGTCCAGGTCGAGCAGGTCGGTGAGTTGCAGTATCTGGGATGCCGCCACGGTGGCGAGGTGTTCAAGTTGGCGGGAGACTCCCACGAACTTGCGGCCTGCCGCTGTGGAGAGGATGGCTTGTTGGCCCACGGTGGAGACGCCCTGTTCCCGGACGCCTGATAGGGCACGGGAGAAGGTGCCTTCCTCGATGTCACGGGCCAGCCATTCCTCGGTCTGGAACATCCAGCGGGGTAGTTGGGGTATCTCCATGCGCCAGACGGAGCTCCGGTCAGGGACCTCCAGGATGTCGCCCTGGTCGAGCTGGTCACGGAGCTCTTCGGCCCCCATGTTGGTGCCGATGGGGTTGAAGGTGGCGTCCATGAGGGCGTTGTGGCGTCCGGAGACAGCCTGGGCCTGGGCACGGATGTCGCCTATGACCGAGTCCAGTATGCCGATGGCCAGGTTGGCCGGGTCTATACGGTCAGAGTTGGTCGGCTCCTGCCCGAAGCCTGCGTAGGCGTGGGAGTAGGGTACGAAGCCCCAGGTGTTCTTCTCGGTGAACAGGAGGCGCTTGTTGGTGTGATACTCACGGCCAGTGCTGGCAACGTGGCCAGAGACGGCCATGGCATGCCAGCATTCGGTCCAGTACTCGTCTACAAGGATGAGCTCGAAGGGCCGGTTGTTGCGTACCTCCCACAGGTCCACGGGGCGTCCACGCTTCTGGCGGGCCAGGGTGAGCTCATAGAGGTCTTGCGAGAAGCGGCGGGCATGGCGTATGGCTATGCGGGGGCGCTTCTCCCAGGGATCGAGTAGGATGCGGGCCGGGTGGGGAGCACGGGTACGGAAGGGCATGGCCGTCTTCCGGTAGTGCTCGAACAGGCGCATGTTGGCCCGGAAGTCCTCCTCGGAGTCCCCGTTGCGGGAGGGCTCGTCGGCACGGCGCTGGAGCACGTTTGAGTCCAGGCCCAGCTCGTGGACGGCGTAGCCCAGGTGGACTAGGTTCTTACCCTCCTGCTTCCATGTGAGGGCTGGTTCGAGCAGGGCGGCTTCGTCCAGTATGGCCTTGATGCCCTCCTCCACACGGTCTGCGTTGGAGCGGGACTCCTCGGACTGGCGCACGGGAAAGCGGTGGGGTGTGGGCTCGGAGGCCAGTTGGTGGTCTACGGCGCTGTCCACTACGGATGTGGGGCGGGCCGGTTTGAGCCAGCCTGGGCGGTTGTGTGACTCGGAGCCGTCCCATACGGAATAGGTGCGGAAGTAGTACGAGTCATACTGCTCCCACTTGCGGTGGGCGGCGGTCCACACCTCCTTGAGATGGGAGCGGTACATATCTATGGAATTGGCGTCGGGCTCGTCTTCGAATCCTTTAAAAGGCATCTCTTAACTCCAACGGGACCAGCTACGGCGTCGGCGCTGTGTGGGATCACGGCGTCGGCCCCGTTCTGAGGCTGAGGGTCGGGCGAACTGGCGCATCTGCCAGGCTATGCCCACGGCCATGGGATAGTCGTCATGCGCTCCCTGCTGGGCCTCGATGCGGCCCCGCTTTTCCGGATTACGGATCACGTTGAAGAACTGGGAAAGTCCTTCCATATTAGGAATGGTGATGGACCGGGAGTGGATGGCCTCTATGAGGTCTCCCCATAGGATGTAGCGGGAGCCCCCGGACATCCCGGCGGTGTCGTAGGTGTGCCAGCCTGGGTGGTCGGCATCCCGGTGATATAGGCGTCGGTAGCGGAGCTCCTGGGCCATGGTGATGGTCAGGATGCCCCAGTCGTTGTCCTCGATGGCCCATATAGGGGCGTCGTAGCGGTTGAGCAGGTCCACGGAGGCCACGGCAAGCTCAGTGGGGTTGAGGACCTGGGAGCAGATGTCGGCGGCTATGTAGCCCGTGACGGCGTCCAGTATGACCGTGACGGCGAAGTCCCTACCGGTGCCGTGGGACGTGTCCGTGCCAGCGGCGTAGCGCTTGCCAGGTTGGAAGGGCTGGTAGATGTTGGCCTGTACGCCGTTGCCCAGGGTCGTGCGCTCCACGGGCTCACGGGTGTCCTGGCGCATGAGCGTGAGTGTGTCCAGATCGAAGGCCGCCAGGGCACGGGCGGGGGCAAAGGCCTCCTCCTCCGTCTCGGGGTGCTCCTTCTGGAACAGGGCCTGGTCGGGGTACTGGGCCTTGCGCTCGTCGTACCACTCCTGGTCCCTGTTGGGCCGGGAGCGCCAGCCGAAGAACAGGCGCTGGAAGCCGTTGACCGGCGAGTTCTGGTAGAGCTGCTGGAATAGGGACGCCATGTGGTACGGGTTGACGGTGGAGGTCATTATGAGCTGGCCGTCGTTGTCGTCCAGGCCTGGCTTGACGGAGTTGTAGCAGGCGTCGAGGTATTCGTGGAAGTCGGCCTCATCGATGACTACGAGCGTGGGGTTGAGTCCACGTCCGGCGGCTTCGGTGGAGGGCATGGTGATGATTCGGGAGCCCGAGGCGAAGGTGAGTTGCTCCCGGTTGTCGGGCTGGGCCAGGGGCTTCTGGAGCTCGGGAGGGAGCGATTCGTAGGTGGCACGGGACTTGGACAGGAACTCCCAGGCGTCCCGCTCACCCTTGGAGAAGACCAGGGCAAGGGCGTTGGGCGTGTAGGAGGCATGATGCAGGACGTAAGCCGAGAGGATGGTGGTGATGCCGATCTGGCGGGATTTGGCCCAGATGACCATGCGGCTGTCGGCCATGGTCCCGATGGCGTCGTGGAGATGGGGCCAGATGTCCAGGGGCACCATACCCGTGCCAGGCTCGATGATCTGGATGTATGGCAAAAATTTCTGGAAGCTGCGCCTTGCCATCTCGAATCTGGCCAGGGTGCCTGCTTGTTGGATTTCCTGTGTTGTGGGAGTGGTCATTTTGTGCCTATCTTGAGCCTAGTGAAAATAATTTGGGGTTTCTGGCGCTGAGTGCCCAACCACACGGAGGAATCCCCCCCGGCCTATGGTACCGCCTGGATGGGGGTCTGGCGGTGAAACGGCCACAGCGGCCAGGCTCACAGGCTCACAGGCTCGGCCACAGGCTCAACAATGTGGCCAGGCTGTAGCGCTGGCTGTGCCTGGCCAGGCTCGGCCATGGCTGGCTGGCTGTCGCTGTGCCTGGCTAGCGCTTCCAATTGGTCCATCGTGAGCCTGGCGTAGTGCTCCACGCCTACGCTGCCACTGTGCTCGACACGGTCCACGAGTAGACCACAGGCTCGGCCAATAAGCTCTAAGGCTCGGATACTGGCGCTATGCTGGCCAGCCTGGCTTGCTGCCTGGCTTCGCTGCCAGAGCACGCCCACAAACCTGGCACGGTCCCAGCTTGTAGCGCTGGCTGTGTCTGCCTTAAGGCTGTCGATCCTGGTGGCGATATGGGGCAGACGGAGTAGCTTGTTGGCGCTTGAGCTTATGGTAGTTGGCTTACCGTCTCGGTATGCCTGGCGATAGGCGTCTATGGCAGTCTGGCCACTAGCTATGAATCCGCAAAATGCCTCTTGCTTGGCTGTCAACAT